>ULND01014780.1_pt1 | contig 39487 bp, 40 predicted proteins | sample 1951821 | NCBI WGS metagenome assembly ULND01 (sample SAMEA4835567, study PRJEB28245) | human gut metagenome | biome: gut microbiome; material: fecal sample | place: Denmark | collected 2008 | reverse complement strand
CGCGGCACACTGCGCGAGCCGCTTAAGCATCTGGACAGGGCAGGGCTCTTTTTGCTCACCAAAACCGACCAGAGCTCGCAGTTCAGCCGTATTAACCTCCGCAAAAACCTTGCAAAATATAACGACCGTGCCCCGGTTATCGAAAGTATCCATCACCCGAAAAATTTTGTCGAAATTGCCGACTGGTACAAGGGCATTCATGAAAATACGCTGGAACTTTCCGAACTGGAAGGCAAAAAAGTTATGGTCTTTTCCGCTATCGGCAACCCGTCCTCTTTCGAGCAGACCCTTGCCGGCATTGGCTTGGAAATCCTCGAAGCCATCCGCTATCCTGACCATCACGATTACGGTATGCTGGAAATGCAGTACATCAGTGAGCGTGCGGCCAGCAAAGAAGCGGTGGCGCTTATTACAACCGGTAAAGACGCGGTTAAAATTCCGACCGAATTTATTTACTTCAACAGGGATTTGCCGCTGTACATATTAAACATGGATATTATGATTACCGAAGGGCAGGACTTGTTTGAAAAAGCAATTGTCAATGCCATTAAAAAGGAGACGAAGAAGTAATGAAGGTTTTATGTGTAATTCCGGCCCGCTATGCTTCCACCAGGCTGCCGGGCAAGCCGCTGGCGCTGATTGCCGGTAAGCCGATGATTCAGCATACTTATATGCGCGCCTGCGAAGCGGAAGAACCGGATGATGTAATTGTAGCAACGGACAACGAAAAAGTTTACGATACCGTTACAGGCTTCGGCGGCAAAGCCGTAATGACTTCGCCGGACCATCCGAGCGGAACTGACCGCCTGGCGGAAGTTGCCATGCAGTATCCGGATGTTGATGTAATTATTAACGTGCAGGGCGATGAGCCGATGATTGACCCGGATATTATTGACCGTCTGGCCAAAGCCTTTGAAGGCAATGACGATTTAAAAATGGCAACCATGAAGGTGCCGATGAAGGAAAGCGAATACAACGACCCGGCTGCCGTAAAAGTTGTAACGGATGACAACGGTTATGCGCTGTATTTTTCGCGCAGCCTGATTCCGTATCCGCGCAACGATATTGAAGGCATGCGCGTTTATAAACATGTTGGCGTTTATGCTTACCGCCGCGACTTTTTACTGCAGTACGCAGCGTTGGAACCTACCATGCTTGAAAAGGTGGAAGGGCTTGAACAGCTGCGCGCACTGGAAAACGGCTATAAAATAAAAGTGCTTGAAAGTGATTTTCAGGGTATCGGCATTGATACTCCCGAAGATTTGGAAGCAATCAACAAGCTCTTTGCGGCAAAAAACAATAAATAACTAAAAATAACTATTAGTAAATAAAGGAGGCAGACATGAATATAGTAACAGTCGGTAATTATAAAGTTGGGCAGGGCTGCCCCATGCTGCTTATGGCAGGCCCCTGTGTACTGGAAGGCTATGAACGCAGCCTGATGATTGGCCAGCGTGCCAAAGCCATTGCAGATAAACTCGGCATGCCCTATGTTTTTAAGGCATCTTTCGATAAAGCAAACCGTTCTTCCTATAATTCTTTCCGCGGGCCGGGATTAAAAGAAGGTTTGGCCATTCTGGCCCAGATTAAAAAAGATTTGGGCGTACCCATTGTAACGGATATCCACGAACCCGCGCAGGCAGAACCAGTGGCGGAAGTTGCCGATATTTTGCAGATTCCGGCATTTTTGTGCCGCCAGACTGACCTTGTTTATCAGGCTGCAAAAACCGGCAGAACCGTTAACGTAAAAAAAGGCCAGTTCCTCGCTCCGTGGGATATGAAAAACGTTATCAAAAAAATTGAAGAAGCCGGCAACCACAACATTATGCTTACAGAGCGCGGCTCAAGTTTTGGCTATAACACTCTGGTTACGGATATGCGCGGGCTTGCCATTATGCGCGAACTTGGTTACCCGGTTGTAATGGACGCTACCCACAGCGTGCAGATTCCCGGCGGGCAGGGTACTTCCTCCGGCGGCCAGAGCCAGTATGTGCCGCATATGGCAAGGGCGGCTGCCGCAGTAGGCATCGATGCTTTGTTCCTTGAAGTACACGATAACCCGGCTGAAGCTCTTTCGGACGGGCCGAACATGGTAAAACTGGATAATTTGGAAGCACTCTTGAAAGACGTGCTGGCCATAGATAAAATTGTACGCGGCTAATTGGCTGCCTGCATTTAAAGGAGTGATTTCCTGATGGAAGATGTAATGCTGGAACAGGCGCGGCAGGTTCTGCGTATGGAAGCGGAAGCCGTGCTGGAACAGGTTGAACGCATAGACGAACATTTTAAAGCAGCGGTTGAAATGATTATGGCCTGCCCCGGCCGCACCGTTATTACCGGCATGGGCAAATCGGGCATTATCGGGCGCAAAATGGCAGCAACGCTTGCCAGCACCGGCACGCCATCTTTTTACCTGCACCCGGCAGAAGGCATTCACGGCGACCTGGGCATGGTAACCGAAGGCGATGTTGTTATTGCGCTTTCCAACAGCGGTGAAACCGGCGAAGTGCTGCATATACTGCCTTCGCTGCGCAGAATAGGCGCCAAATTAATTGCCATGGTGGGCAATCCCAATTCCACTCTGGCCAAAAATTCCGATATTGTTTTAAATGTCGGTGTTACGAGAGAAGCCTGCCCGCTCGGGCTTGCGCCTACTTCAAGCACAACTGCGGCGCTTGCTTACGGCGATGCGCTGGCACTGGCGCTGCTTTCAAAACGCAAATTTACGGCCAGCCAGTTTGCGGTATTCCATCCGGGAGGCTCTCTGGGACGCAAATTGCTTCTTACTGTTGAAGATATTATGCACAGCGGCACGGAAAATCCGCTTGTTAAAGCAGATATCAGCGTGCAGGACGCACTTTTTGTTATTACCGACAAGGGGCTTGGCGCTGTTTCCGTTGTTGATGACGACAACAAAATGCTGGGCGTGCTGACAGACGGCGATATCCGCCGCGGGCTCAGCAAAGGCGTGGACTTTTTAAAACGCCCGGTAACGGAACTTATGACGGCCAGCCCGAAAACCATTACCAAAGAAAAACTGGCTGCACAGGCTTTGCATATCATGGAAAGCAACCGCCCAAAACCGATTACGGTACTGCCGGTTGTAGATGCCGAAAACCATGTTATCGGGCTTTTGCATATGACTGACCTTGTACGTCAGGGAGTGGTATAATGGAAAGAAACGTAAAAAATGCCTCCAAAATAAAACTGCTGGCCCTTGATGTGGACGGCGTGCTGACGGACGGCAGCCTGAATATCGGCGCTGAAGGCGAACTTTTTAAAGCCTTCAATGCGCGCGATGGGCTTGGGCTGAGCTGCCTTCTGCGCAGCGGCGTGCGTGTGGCTATTATTACCGGGCGCAAAAGCGCCATTATTCACCGCCGGGCGGAAGAACTGGGCATTACAGAGCTTTATGAAGGCATTAAAGATAAAAGGAAAATACTGGCAGACCTTGCTGCGGCAGGAGAGCTTGAGCAGGATGAAATTGCCTATATGGGCGATGATTTAAACGACCTGCCTGCGCTTTTATATGCCGGGCTTGCCTGTGCCCCGGCAGACGCTGCGCCGGAGGTGATTTCTGCCAGCAGCTTTGTTGCCGCAAATAACGGCGGGCGCGGGGCGGTGCGCGAAGCGGCCGAACTTATTTTAAAGGCACAGGGCAAATGGAATGAAATTGTAAATGCTTATATGAAGCAGGGACAGGGTGATTCACAATAATGTGGCTTTATTATTTATTAAAAAGCATGAGCTGGATAATCAGCCACCTGCCCTATAAGCTGGTTGTAAAAATCGGCCTGGGGCTTGGCAGGCTTTATTACATAATTGCCAAAAAACAGCGCATAAGGGCGGAAGAAACAATAAAAGAACGCCTTGGCTATTCGGACGAACAGGCTAAAGCAACTATCCGCAGCCTGTTTATCAAGCTGGGCGCAACTTTTATGGAAATTATGTATATGCCGGCATTAAATAAAAACAATATCCGCGGGCTGGTAACCTTTGACCGCCCCGATGTTTTATGGGAAGCACTCGGCGAAGGCAAAGGCGTTGTAATGCTGGCCTGCCATATGGATAACTGGGAATGGCTGGGTGCGGCGCTGGCGTTGTCGGGCTTTCCGCTGAGCGCGGTGGAAAAACCGCAGCCGAACCATATTTACAGTGATTTTATGAACGAACTGCGCAAAGGCGTAGGGCAGGAAATTTTTTCGCGCGGTACCAGTGAAATTCTGGGCTGTGCCCGCGCCATGAAGAAAAAACGCATGCTGGGGCTTATTGCCGACCAGGACGGCGGCTATGACGGTATTTTTGTTCCGTTCCTCGGCAAAATGGCTTCAACGCCGACAGGGCCTGCTTATTTTTCCAGAAAGTTCAATGCGCCGATTGTGCCGATATTTATTGTGCGCAAAGAAGGCAATTACGGGCATCTGGCGATTGTTAAAGACCCCATTTACTACGAAGACACCGGCGACCGCAAGGCCGATGATTATAACGTAACTTTGAAAATGACGCAGATTGTTGAAGAAGTTATAAAAGAATACCCGGATAACTGGCTGTGGTTCCAGCACCGTTGGAATACCCCGTACACACCGCCGGAAGAAAAGGAGCTGAAGCAAGGTGAAAAATAAGGGGCTTTTGCTGATTGCAGGCGGTATTGCCATTGCAGCAGCAATAATTGCCTGGCTGATGTTTGGCGGCGAGGCGCCGAAGAACCCGGAAAATACCGCTTCCAATGCGGTGAGCGCAGTAGTTAAAAACACTACCGTCAGCCGCGAGCAGGACGGCAGACGCCTGTGGGAGTTTTCGGTTGAAGCACTGGAAAGCATTTCCGGCAGCGGCGAGGCTGTAATGAAAGGCGTTAAGGGCAAAATTTACCGCGAGGACGGTTCTGTAATTGACGTTACGGCCGGCGGCGGCAAAATTAATAACGACGATAAGAACTTTGCTCTCGACCGCGGCGTAAAGGCAACGCTTTCTACCGGCGGAGAGATAACTGCCGAAGAAATCAGCTGGAACCAGAAGGACGATATTATTACGGCCACCGGCAAAGTAAAGGTTGTTAAAGATGAACATACGGCTTTGGCCGATAAAATTGTTACCAGCAGTAAATTTGACCATTTTAAATTAAGCGGACATGCCGAAGTACAGAAAGGGGAACTGTAATGATGAAAATAAAATCAGTAGCGGCGCTGGCAGCGGTTTTTATGCTGTTAGGTTCATCTGCTTTATATGTGCCGGCCTTTGCGGCTCAGGGCAGCGGTTTTAATGTTAAAGCCGACGAAATTGAATATGATATGACCAGCGGCAACGGCACTGCCAAAGGCAATGTGGTAATTTTGCATGACGGCGGCAAGGCTACGGCCGCAGCTGCGGAATTTAACAGCAAAACCATGAGCGGCAAACTTACCGGCGGCGTTGTTGCCGATAAAGACGATAACCATATTACCTGCGCAACCTTTGTAATGCATAACGAAGATTTTGTTTCCGCAGTAGGCGAAGCATCCGTTACCAAAGAAGATAAAACGCTTACGGCAGAGCAGATTGACTATCACAGCGATGCCGAATACGCTGAAACCATCGGCTCCTGGGGCCAGTTAACTTCTACTGACGGCAGCGTGCTTACGGCAGCGCAGATTACCTATAACGGCAAAACCGGCCTTGCAGAAGCTACCGGCAATGTCGATATCGTAAGCCCGCCGCGTAATTTAACTGCAAAGGCGGATAAAGCAATTTACGACACCAATAACGACGGCAAAGTTGAACTTATCGGCAACGCAACCGCAACTCAGGACGGCAATACCGTTTCCGGCAACCGCCTGATTATGAATAATGCAGGCAATGCAGCAGCAGGGCAGCGTGCCGAAGCATTCGGCAATATTAAGATTGTGTATGTTCCCGAAAAGCAGCCCGCACAGGCTGAGGCAGGTACTGCCGCAGCAGGCAGCGAAGGAACGCAGACAGAAGCTGCAGCCCAAAACGCAGCAGCAGAAACCACCGGACAAGTGGAGGCAGCATAGTGGTAATTGAAACAGCTAATCTTGTAAAAGAATATGCGGACAGACGCGTTGTAAACAATGTCAGCATCCGTGTGGAGCAGGGCAGCATTGTTGGTTTGCTCGGCCCTAACGGCGCAGGCAAAACTACTACCTTTTATATGATAGTAGGCATCATCAAGCCGGATTCCGGCACGGTAACGCTGGACGGGCAGGATATTTCCGGCCTGCCGATGTATATGCGCGCGCGCGCCGGTATCGGTTATCTGCCGCAGGAGGCTTCCATTTTCCGTAAAATGACAGTGGAAGAAAATATTCTTGCCATTTTGGAAGCCAACAATGTGCCGGAAAAAGCGCGCTATGAAAAAATGAATGCGCTGGTTGAAGAGTTTCATATCGATCATATCCGCAAAAACAAAGGCACGGAACTTTCCGGCGGTGAACGACGCCGCGTGGAAATTGCCCGCGCTTTGGCAACAGACCCGGCATTTATTCTGCTGGATGAGCCCTTTGCCGGTATCGACCCGATTGCCGTTGCCGATATTCAGAATATGATTGCCCATCTTGCGCAGCGCGGCATCGGTATTCTGATTACCGACCATAACGTGCGCGAAACGCTGAGCATTGTTGATAAAGCATACATTCTTGCCAATGGTGAAATACTGCTGCACGGCGACAGTGAGACCATTGCCAACGACCCGGTAGCGCGCAAATACTACCTTGGTGAAAACTTTAGCATGTAGGGGGGGAAGAAGATGCGTTTACGTTTGTTAGACAGATATGTACTGAGCGAATTGCTGTATCCGTTCATCTTCGGTATAGCCTCCTTCTCAAGTATTTTTATCGCCAGTTCCATGCTGTATCGCATTACGCAGTACATGACCAAATATGGCGCCAGTTGGGACAGCGTTGCATGGCTGTTCTTTTACAGCCTGCCGGAAGTAATTAACTACACCTTCCCGATGTCGATGCTTCTGGCATCGCTTATGGCGTTCGGTAAATTGTCCGGCTCAAGCGAAATTATCGCCATGAAATCCGGCGGCATCAGCTATTACCGCATTGTAGCGCCGGTGCTGATAGTGGCGTTTATTGTCAGCATGTTCTCGGTTGTATGGGCCGAAAAAGTTGTGCCTGCTTCCAAAGTGCAGTACACACGCGTTTTGGAATACCAGATTAAAAAGAACACCAAGCCGAAAACGCAGGATAATGTTATCATTAAAACCATGAGCGGCGATACCCAGCGTTTAACCTACGCCCGCCGCTTTGAAGAAGAATCCGGCAGAATGATGGACATTACCATCGAGGAATTTGACAACCATAAACTGGCACGTATACAGACTGCTAAAGAGGGCCGCTGGGAAAACGGCTCCTGGCGTCTGATTGACGGCACGGTTTATTCCGTGCATGATGAAGCAGGCCTGCAAAGCACAGCCAAATTTGATGAGCAGATAATTCCTCTGGACATTGCCCCGGAACAAATTTCCTGGGAACAGAAAGAGCCTGAGGAAATGACCATCCGCGAACTGCGTGAATACATACACATGCTGGAAATGCAGGACCAGCCGACTGCACGTCACTGGTGCGAAATTTACATGCGTATCTTTATACCTATGGCCAGCTTCTTCTTTGCCATGATAGGTGCGCCTTTGGGAACACAGAAACAGCGCACAAGTTCGTCTATCGGCCTGGGGCTGAGCATTATAGTTATTTTTATTTACTACGCGATTATGACCTTTACAACGGGCCTTGGCAAAGGCGGGGCGATGAATCCTTTTCTGGCCTGCGCACTGCCGAACATTATTTGCCTGATGGTAGGTATTTATCTTTTACGGCAGAAAAATGCGTAAAAGCAATGGGGTGAGTTTATGTTTGGGTTGCGCCTGATAATTATTCTGGCTGTTGTCGGCGGCCTGATTGCATTTATTGGCGATAAACTGGGCAGTAAAATAGGTAAGAAAAAATTGTCTGTTTTCGGGCTGAGGCCGTACTATACCTCGGTGCTGATGACGGTAATTACAGGCGTGCTGATTGCGGCGACGACCATTATCGTTATGGCAATATCTTCGGACAGCGCCAGGACGGCAATGTTTGGCATGGAACGTTTGCAGGACGAACTGAGCAGCCTGAACAGGGAAAAGGCCATAGCGGCGGAAGAAATGGATAAAGCCCGTGCTGCCCTTGCTGACCGCAACAAGGAAATACAGGACCTTGACGGAGAAATTGAGGCTATTAATGCCGAAAAAGCACATCTCCAGAATGAGGTTAACAGCAGCCGCGAAGAACTTGGGCGTGCCCGTGCGGAAGTAAACAGCCTTTCGGAATCGAAGGCAACGCTTGAAAAAGAAGTTAATTCGCTGGAAGCTACTACTGAACGCCTGCGCCGCGGCATTGTTGCCATGCGTGAGGGCGACGTTGTATACCGCAGCGGCGAAGTAATTTATGCAGGCGTTTTAAGCAGCAAGCTTGCCGATGCGGAAAACGCCAAACAGCTTGAAATGTTCCTCAGCGCGGCTAACGAAGCGGCCATGCAGCGCATGGGCATCCGCAGCGAAGAACCGGTAGGCGTTTTATGGCTGCCTAATGAACTTATCCAGGCGGCTTTAAAAGAAATTCAGGCGGCAGACGGCAATGTGTTTGTAAGGCTGCGCGCCGTGGCAAATATTATAGCCGGTGAGCCTGCAATCTGCACTATTGAATTGGTGCATAACGAATGTGTATATAAAAACAACGAGCTGATTTACAGCAAAGTTATAGATGTAAGCGGTATTAAATACGGTTTGGACCGTGAAATTTTAATGTTCCTGAATTCCGTTAACCATACGGCTGTAAGTGCCGGCGTAATGCCCGACCCGCTTACCGGCAAGGTAGGCAACCTTGATGCGGGAACTATGGTGCAGACCGGCGAAAAAATGGCGGCGCTTGGCGGCAAAGTTATGCTTAAGGCGTATGCCCGCGGCGATATTTATACCTCCGGCCCGGTGCTGCTGCGTTTAGAGGTTGAAGATGCTGAATAACGGTTTTTTGCTTGGCATAGACCCCGGCAGCTTTAAAACCGGCGTGGCGCAGGTAACGCCGCAGGGCGAAGTTTTAAACGCCGAATGGGTGGAAACAAAAAAACTTGCGGAAGCACTGAACCTGCTTTGCAGCGGCAAAGGGATGCCGCAGGCGGTAATTATCGGCAACGGCACCAATACGCAGCCGGTGCATAAAGTGCTGGCGCAGATTTTTACTGCCGTGCCGGTAATAGAAATTGACGAAAAACACAGTACGGAACAGGCACGTACTTTGTACTGGCAGCTTAACAAACCGCACGGCTGGCGTGCGCTGCTGCCGGAAGGTTTGCGTGTGCCGCCGGAACCGCTGGACGGCTATGCGGCGGCGGTGCTTGTAAAAAGATATCTGGAGCAAAATAAGAGCAGGGATTAACGCCCTGCTTTTTTTGCAGGTATTTTGCCCTGCGGCAGCGAATAATGCAGGCAGAATTATTTTGTTGGTGATGTTATGAAACGGCTTATAAATTTATTTTTTGTAATCATGCTGTGCTGCGCAGCCTTTTTGGCAGAAGCCGCGTCGGTACAGATAGATATTTACAGCGTTAACGATTTGCACGGCAGGCTACGCACCGCAGAAAATGCGCCCGGCGCTGCGCGTTTGGCTGCTGCGCTTAATTTACTTACGGCAGCTAATCCAAAAGGCACGCTTATTGTTGGCGGCGGTGATATGCTTTCCGGCAGCATCGATGCAGACAGCTTTGACGGTTTGAACGCTGTGGAAGCCATGAATATTATGGGGTTTGCCGCAAATTGTGCAGGCAACCATGCTTTCGATTATAATTTCCCGGCCATTGTGCGTCAGGCCAAAGCCGCTGATTTTCCGCTTTTGGCGGCTAATATTACAGATGCAAACGGCAATATTCCCGCACCGTTTGCGCCGTATGCCTTTGTTAAACGCAATGGCATAAAAACAGGCATTATAGGCGTGCTTGATGAGCAGGCGTTTAAAAAAGTAAAGCCAGACCGGGTGGCAGGGCTGAAACTTACCTCTCCGGCAGAAGCGGCAAATAAATATGCTGCGGAATTACGCAGAAACGGCGTGCAGGTAGTTGTGCTTTTGGCGCATATCGGTGGGCAGACTGAAAACGGCATGCTGACAGGTGCAATAGTGCCTATTCTGGATAACCTGAAAGGTATTGACGCTGTGGCATCAGGCGACAGCCATACCGTGTTTGCCAGCTCTTATAAGGGCATTCCGGCAGTGCAGGCAGGTGAATACGGCAGGCAAATAGGGCATATAAAACTGTTTTATGATGCGGATGCCGGCAAAATTACACAGACTGAGGCCAAAGTTTATGAAACCGACGCTTTAACGCAAGAACACGACAGTAAGGCAGCAGCGTTTTTGCAGCCGTATTTTGAGCGTGTTGATGCCGTTTACAGCAAGGTGCTGGCTTATAATACGCAGTATCTGGCTAACGAAAAGTATGGTGAATCACCGCTCGCCGATTATTTTATGGATTTAATTAACAGCGAACTGCAAACGGATATAACTCTTTATAACGGCGGGGCAATCCGCTCCAACCTGCCTGCGGGCAATGTTACGCTGAGAGAGCTGAAGCAGATTTTCCCGTTTAACAATACCTTATATGTTGTGCGGCTGCGCGGCAGCGATATTTTAAAAGCTTTGGAGCACGGGCTTAGCAGTAAGGAAATTGGCAGGGTGCGTTTTGCCGGGCTTACCGTAACGGCAGATTTAACTGAGCCGGAAGGCGGAAGGTTAATATCTGTGCAGTTGGCAGACGGCAGTATGCTGAATCCTGAAAGATATTACAACGTTGCTGTTAATGATTTTCTGCTTTCCGGCGGCGATGGTTATACCTCTTTAAAAGGGGCGGAAATTATCCGCGAAAGCGGCAAGGACCTTTATGTTTTAAGCACGGCGCTGAAAAAGGCAGGGCAAATAAATTTTGATTATAATAATAAGCGTTTGATTTTAAAGTAACGGGAGGTTAATATGGAAAATTTAAGCACTATAACTTGTGGAACTTTTTTGGAAGAACTGGCGTCTAAAGCGCCGACACCGGGCGGCGGTGCGGCTTCGGCACTTTGCGGGGCTGTTGCTGCGGCGCTTACGGCCATGCTTGCCAATTTAACTGTTGGCAAAGCAGGCAGCGAAGAAAATGAGCAGCAAACTGCACAGATTATTGCCGCTGCCGGTAAACTGCGTGAAGAATTGACGGCGCTTGCAGATGATGATGCGGCTGTATTCGGCAAATTTATGGCAGCTTATAAAATGCCCAAAACAACGGATGAAGAAAAAGCGGCGCGTACGGCTGCAATACAGCAGGCTGCTGTTGCGGCGGCTGATGTTCCCATGCAGATTGCCGAAAAAAGCATGGAGGTACTGCTCTTGGCCCGCAGAATTATTGTAACCGGCAACCCCAATGCCATCAGCGACGGTACGGTATCGGCCATTGTGGCAAGGGCAGCGCTGCGCAGTGCGTTGTATAACGTAAAAATTAACCTTGGGCTTATTAAAGACGCCGCTTATGTGGAACAGGCTGCGGCAAAAATGCAGACGCTGGAAGCCAAAGCGCTGGAAACGGAAGCCTTTGTGCTGGCACGCACGGATGAAATTTTAAAGTAATGACGCTTGACTGATAAGCATATTTATCATATAATAAAAAATTAGCAGGGAGAGGTGGTCGAGTGGTTTAAGGCTCTGGTCTTGAAAACCAGCGAGGTGCAAGCCTCCGTGGGTTCGAATCCCACCCTCTCCGCCACGATTTTACCGCGCCTTTCAAGGCGCGTTTTTTATTATGGGAGCATTATGCTTTATTTTGAATATGGCGAAAAAGAACTGAATTATTTAAAAAAGAAAGACAAGCGTCTGGCTGGCGTTATCGAAAAAGCCGGGATTATTCCAAGAGAATTATACCCCGATATTTTCGTATCGCTTGTTAATTCCATTGCGGGGCAGCAAATATCGCGACACGCCAAAGCAAGCGTCTGGCGGCGCTTTACGGAATTACTGGGAGGCGCTGTTACTCCGCAGGCTATTGACGCAGTAACGGAGGAACAGCTGCGCGGCTGCGGCTTATCCGGGCGCAAGGCCGTGTATATTAAACGCCTGGCGCAAAAAGTGCTTAATGGCGAAATTGATTTTGGCGCTTTTGCGGCAATGACGGATGAAGAAGTTATTGCAGAACTGATAAAACTGGATGGCATTGGCAAATGGACGGCGGAAATGCAGCTGATTTTTTCGCTGGGGCGCAAAAATATATTGAGTTTTGGCGACGCTGCTATTCAAAACGGGCTTAAAAGGCTGTACGGGCATAAAAAAATAACCCCGGCGCTGGCAGAAAAGTACCATAAACGTTACAGCCCATATGCTTCGGTAGCCAGTTTTTACCTGTGGGCGCTGGCCAACGGCGATGTGGAATACGAGCGCCCGCGCAGAAACACAGAAAAAATTTAAAATTGTTGCTTTAAATACTTGCCAAACAGCAAAACATAGTGTATACTAATTAAGTAAGTCAATTGGAGTGGTACTCAAGTGGCTGAAGAGGACGGTTTGCTAAATCGTTAGGGGGGGCAACTCCCGCCAGGGTTCAAATCCCTGCCACTCCGCCAGTTTCAAAGGTTCAGAGCCTTCGAGAGAAAATCTCGAAGGCTCTTTTTTGTTTAGGGCAGGCAATAAGGCAGGCAACTATTATAATTAATAAATTAAAGGTGTTACATTTTTTGAAAAATTGCGGTTGTGAGATTTATTTATTCTTCTTTTATAATTAAATCCGAAAATAATTTTATTATTTTCGGATTCTAATTTTTATTTTAAGGAGGAATTATTATGAAAGAATTCACAACTGAATTACAGGCTTTAATGTCACGTTTGGAGTGTATGAAAGATGATGTAAATGCGCAAACAAAAATAGGCGAAAAATTATTGCCTATTGAACGTACAGACATCCGTTATGATTCATCTGGAGCCGTTGTTAAGTATTTTGAATCCCCGGATTTAACTTGTTTAAACCAAGAAATTTATAAGTGGCGCTCCAATACACCTGTTGTAATTGCCGCCGGAACGGGAGCCGGAAAAACTACGTGGGTATTGGATGTTCTTTTGAAAAAGGTTGCTAATGCTAAAAAGAAAATGCTGTATTTGACTAATCGTGCAGCGCTTAATGAACAGATTAAACGTAAGCTTATCGAGAACGTCAAAGAATACATGCCTCTTGCTCAATATAATTTATTAGAAAAGCAGTTGATAAATGCACTTCAGAATAACGATAATGGTGTTTGTGAAATGGGTCCTGTAGTGGTAATGACATTGCAGGCATATTATAAAGCCGATAAGGAAAGCGATATGTTTGAGGATATTTCTACCGTTGTTGTTGATGAAGCGCACTATTTTATGAGCGATGCTATCTTTAATCTCAATACTGCTGCATGTTTTAAATTGATTTTTAATAGATTCACTCAAGCAGTTAAATTATTTGTAACAGCAACTCCAGATAACATTTTGCCGGAAATTATAAAAAAAGGATACGATGCTATTCCTGGTAATTTGGTGTGGTCTTGGAGCAATGCTGGATATTATCTGCCGTATGCGTTTGATATTAGAGGGTGTAATACAATTTATAATGTAACATGGAACGAATATCTTAACGAATATAGTTATGAGTGCGGATATGCAAACCTTGGAACTTTGGTTTATATTTTTTCTGACAACGGTAAAAGTTATAAAATGAAAGCCCTGGATGATGTTGGGAATATAGCAAAATCATTGGAACCGTTGATTAAAAAAATCAAGGATACTAAAGATGGTAAGGCGATTTTGTTCATTGACAATAAAACAATCGGAAGGAAGATTGCAGATGAATTTGGAAAAGATGCGCTGTTCATTAGTGCTGAAACAAAATATGAAGGAGAAAATAGTGATGCGTATGTAGCGTATAAGCGATTATTAATAAATGAAAAATTCGCTGCTCATAAAGTTTTAATATGTACCTCTGCCTTAGACAATGGCATCAATATTGAAGATGCTGATGTAGGAATAATTTTTATTGACGCGGACGATAAAGTTAAGTTTCAACAAATGCTTGGGCGTATTAGGTTTCCAAGAGCAAAGGGTAAGAGCTACGAGCCAGAGGTCTGGTTTATAAATTATGGGAGCGAGCATTTCCGCCAAAAGCTGAAACAAGCCAAGGAACAGTTAAAAGAACTTGTGGAATTAGATAAACTGGAAGATATGGAGGAAAAGAGGATTTACTTTAACTGGTGTCTGAAAAAGGAACGAACTTTTCCGATGCAGATAGGATTAAAAGTAAATGGCGATATAGCTTATAACATTTTTGCTATTTACGAGTTAAAACGCATGGTACAATATTACGGGGATGTGATAGCTCGAATTGATGGAAAAGTCAATACTGAAGCATTGGATATATTTGATTATAGAAAATTTTTAGTAGAACACTACAAGAGCAATTTGATGTTAAAGTATCCTTGCGTACGTGCTAAACAATATTCTGTCAAAGCATCATGTCAAGTTATTAACGATATGGTCAAAATGTGCGCTCAACTTAAATTTGAGAATTTAGTAGAAAATTTTAAGAAAAAAATATTGCCAGTATTAACCGGGAAAAATGTATTTTGTGATTATGTTGCTTCATGGTTTTGGCGGCGTTATGAAATAGATAAACTGGTGAACGATAATACCGATAGGAAAGAATTAGAAAAGTATTTAGAAAGCATAGCAGAAGTAACTATGAAAAAAAGCGAACAAGAGGAATTTTGCACCAAATTGAATAATTTTATTAATAAAATTACAGGAGGTAGTGTCAACAAGATAAAACAACTAAATAAGTTGAATGAATGGTTGAAAGAGCAAAATTTTGAATTTAAGATAACATCAAAGCAGATTGATACCACTGAAGGGCAACGACCTACGGTTTGGATAGTACAAAAAACGAACAATAACTTTGGCGGGTAGTACTAAGGCGCGCCTTAATACAAAATTAGCAACTAGAAATTTTTTCAAGTATATATAATGTGCTATCAAAATTATTAGAAACTAAATTTTCTTTACTTCTCTATAAACCACTTACCGTCTTCATCAAAAATTCTATACTCCCGGCCTCTAATACGGCAGATGTAACGGATGCCTATGCCGCCGCACTTGGTTGCGGCGGCTTTTCTAATATCCAAAACACGGTCAATATCAAAGCGGCGCCCGTCATCCCAAATTATGGTTTTAGGTAAGGCAAGCCCGTCTTTACGGTGTTCAACAATTATATCCAGTTCTATTCGTGGCATCTTCAGCACCTTCTTATCTAAAATATGATACCGGGTGTATGGTATGGTCTTCTTTGGGGTTAAAGCCAGTCAGATTCCGGTCTAACAGGCTTGACGCACGCAGTATGGAATCATGCCCAAATCGTTTGCGCAGGCCATCTATTGTACGGGCTAAATTTTCAGCAGCTAAATTTTTGCTCTCATCTTCAAATAGGGAAAGTTCAACCAACGTATCTGCCGTTACTAAATTAATGCCCCTAAGCGCAACGGCTCTCACCGGATAAAACCAGCGGTAGTTGGCGCTAAAAAGCTGCATGGCTGCTGCTATAATATCGCTGCTTAAAAAAGTAGGCCGGCTTATTTTTTGCTGCCGGGTCATGTAATACAGGTTCTTGTCCCTTATCTGTATTTCAACGCCGGTGCATTTTAAATTATAATCCCTTAGTCTTGCCGCTACCGATTCAGCAAGCACTGTAAAAACAAGCTGTAAATCTTCATCAGCAGTTAAATCCCTTGGGCAGGTAATTCCATTACCAACAGATTTTACAGCGGCTTCCTGCCCAAGTAAACGTACGGGAGCAGAATCTAAACCGTTGGCGAAAAGCCAAAGTACCTCACCCCATTTGCCGAGTTTACGGCATAAAACATCTTTAGGGCATTTGGCAATGCCGCCAATGGTTGTAATGCCGATACTTGTTAACTTACGGCTTGTTGCCTTGCCTACATACAATAAGTCTGAAGCTGGAAGTGGCCATACCAAAGACTTAAAATTATCCGGCATAATATCCGTAATAGCGTCAGGCTTCTTATAGTCTGAGCCTAATTTAGCAAAAATCTTATTGAAAGAAATACCGATACTTACGGTAATACCGAGTTCGTTCTTTACACGCTTGCGTATTAGTTCTGCTATATCATGCGCACTACCAAAAATAGATAATGAACCTGTAACATCCGCCCAATTTTCATCCAAACCGAACGCTTCAATCTGGTCTGTATAATCATATAGTATGCCTCTGGCAAGACGGGAGAATTTAAGATACTTGGCAAAATCTGGCGGTACGGTAACAAGCTTTGGCGCTTTCTGCTTAGCTTCCCAGATTGCTTCGCCGGTTTTAACGCCCAACTGTTTGGCTATCATATTTTTAGCCAGTATAATGCCGTGCCTGTTAAGCGGGTCGCCTGCAACGGCAACAGGCAGATGCCGGATTTCAGGACGGTACAGGCACTCGACCGAAGCATAAAAGTTATTCATATCGACATGAAGAATGGAGCGCATAATAAGACCTCAAATGCAAATTTAATACAAACGTAAGTTCGTTATAATTATAACACCATTACAAATCGAAGGCAATAACAAAAATGGTGTACGACAAATAAGTAAAGGCAGCACATTGAAATGCTGCCTTTACTTATTTTAAAAATGCTTTTGAACGTACATATTCTATTACTGATTCTTTGGGAATCTTCCAGCGGCCTTTTAAACGGAAGCATTTAAGTTCACCATTGCGTAATAAATCATAGGCAGCGTTTTTGCCAATGCCAAGTATCTCCATAAGGTCATCGACGCTTAGCATGTCATTGTATTCGTCAAACATCGTTAAACCACACCTTTCAAGGTTTTATTATATTTATTATTACCATGTTATGGGTGTATTAAGAGATTAAATTTAAAACAGCTATAACATACAGTAAAACTGGCTAACGCAGATTAATCTGAAAGGTGCCTGTATCAATTACGTTGGTTAACAACAGACCTTGCATAAGTTTTGATGTCATCGATATGCAGAAGATAAATCCTACCGTATATACCGTATGAGATTTTACCGTTTTTAATTAGTTTATAGATTTTGGCAGAACTGCAATTAAGAATACAAGCTGCCTCGTTAACGGTATAAAGAAGTTTAGTCATTGTAATTACCTCCTTAAGGTTAATTACAATGATGTTAATACCCAAAAAGATTAAACGAACTTTATCAAGTTTAACCGTTGTTAAAAAATAAAAGAACATAACATAGAAGTAATGGGTAAAGGCTATTATATATATTCTACTTATTATTAAAGGAGCAAAGAGAAAAGCGTATAAAGGAAGCATAGAATGAATGCGTAAGGCAAGCATGAATCCAATGACTGTATGAGAGATGAAAAGTTAAAAGGCCAAAGGCCTTTTATAACAAGATACGGAAATGTATTACAAACTTCATAATCCAGGAGGTAAATAGTAATGGAAAAATTAAAAAATTTATATACTAAAATTAGTGACAACAAAGATACATCGAAGTGCAGAAACCATAACAATCAGAAAAATGAAAAGCTGGTTACGGTACGCTTCAGTAAAACAGAATACGAAAAGCTGGAAGGCAAAGCTATAGCAGCAGGAATAAGCAAATCAGAGTTTATCAGGAAGGCTGTAATGGGAGCTGAAATTAAAGAGCTTAGCCTTATACAAAAACTGATACCTGTAATTGCAGAATGTGATAATGAAATAAACCGCTTACACCAGAGCAGCAGTGATAATGCAGGGCTTCAGGAAGAAGCACAAAGCTGCAGGAATATGATTAACCATATTAAAAATAAGATTATGAAAGCACTGGAGTGATAAGATATGGCAGTAATGACACTTATACAAAATAACAATCTTAAAAACCTGCTGAAATACATAAATAACAATGTGAGGCATGACGGTAAAGTGCTGTATTACAACGGTATTGGGTTAGACCCGGAACACGCAATACGGGACATGGAGCTTTGTAAACGTGCCTACGATAAAACAGGAGGCACGCAGGTCAAGCATATAGTAGTATCACTGGAGGCCGGAGAAGAAAATAAACTGACTGATGAAGAAATATGTACTTTTGCAGACAGGACTGCTGATATAATATATGATAATACAGGTTGCCAGATAGCTTACGCCGTGCATGGCAATACAGATAATCTGCACATTCACTACGCTGTAAATTCCGTTCAGATAAATAACGGAAGGAAAATAGATATTGGTAGAAACGCAACCATTAAGATGACTGCCGAGATAAATTGCCTTTTGGAAGAATATGGGCTGAATACGATTGGTAGCAAGACAGTTTAATGAGAGTAAAAAATAGCTCTAAGCGCAGTAAAGCGCTTAGAGCGTTTATTTTTTATACGAAAAAACAACGGCACCATCAATGCGGTGCCGTTGATTAGTTTGCTTTAGCGGAGTTTCAGGAGGTTTTCCGCGCTATAAATTGTTTAGAAAGTATACGTTGCCTGTACGTTAAAGCTGCCGCCCTGGCGTTCGCCTGCGTAGCCGCGCATGTTAAGGTCAAAGCTCCACGGGCTGTCAGGCGTGGGCTGGTAGTTAAAGCCAATTTCTGCCATTACGCTGCTGCCCTGCAAGCTTTGCGTGGGCGCTTTAAGCCCCTGCGCCGTCATATCAGCATCGCCGTTAAATTCGTACTCATAAGCTAAGCCATAGTAAGTGCTGAACTTATTTTCCTTATTGCTGGTAATGCGCGCGCCTATGCGCAGGCGGTCGCTGTTAATGCTGTCAAACTCAAACTCGTCATTAGCAACCTTAAAGCTGTCGCCTTCGGTGTAGGTGTGAAAGAATTTACCGTATACATCAAGGTCGCTGCTTTCGCTGAGGCTGATAATTTTACCAATACCAATGTGCGCACCATAGTAAGCGCTTTCACTTTCGTAGCCGTAAAAATTGCCTGCACCGTCGCGTAAAGCGTTATCCATATCGCTCTTTAACATACCTGCGCGGAGTGAACCTTCTGTATAAACGCCGTTTTTATTGGTGTAGCGTGCCGCAATGCCGCCGCCGTTATAAACAAGGCTGCCGTCACCGCGGAAGAACTCGTTATTGAATTCATTAAACGTTCTGTAATTGCCGCTGCCGTTTTCGTAGAACACGCCCCAGCTGAACTCACTGCCGTTATCGAACTTACCGGCGTTGCCTATGCCAACAATCGTGCTCCAGCCGTTAATTTTAATGTCGCTGTTCACATCATACTTGCTGCGGTTGCCGTGCACGGCGGCAAAGGTTTTAACGCCGTAATTGCTGTCGCGGCTTAAAACGTCCAGGCTGTCGCTGATTAAATCCGTGCCCTGATTTACAAACGCTGCCGCAACGGCGCGGTTTTCGGCAACGAGGTCGATTTGGCTGTTTAATGATACGTCTTTAACGGAAAGCTTAACGCTGCTGTTATTAGTAATTTCTTCAACTGATAAATCCTGCGATAAGCCTGCTGTAACTTTATCGTGCGTTAAAGTAGGTGTGCCTTCAATATTTCCGGCAATTAACGTAACTGTATCACCAGCTTTAAAAGTTTCACCGCTTGCAAGGCTTTCAACATTAAGTGTAGTGTCGGTTAAATTGGCGCTTTGCAGGGTTGTTAAAACGTTATTACTGTTTAATTTTACATTTTTAAAATTTATGGTATCAAAATTTTCAATGCTTTCAAAAGTGCTGCCGTTGCCGGTAATATTAAGTGTATTGCCGCTGTGGATGCTTGCTGCGTTTCCGTCAGCATTAGAATCGCTGTTATAACCTTTTAAAGTCATATTTTTGGCGTTAGTGCCTGCCGCAACATAAATGGTATTGCTGTTTGCACTGCCGCTTTCACTGTAACCTGCGTAAACAATGCCGTCATAAGTGATATTATCGCCGCTGATGTTTACAACGCCTTTTTCGGCATTTTGCGCTGTGCCATCTGTTTTATCTTCCGCGTAAACACCTGCTACGGTTGCAACTTTGGTGTCAAAGCCGTTGCCAATGGTTAGCGTGGTGCTATCGTCGGTGGTATCATCGGGCGTCCTGCTTCCTTTATAATGTTCATTGCCGTTTTCATCAATAAATTTGCCGGTTAAAACGGAGTTTTCAACATTGCCGGTAATTGTAATAGTATTATTGTTAGTTATTGCTGTGGCATTAGCAATGTAACCTGCGTAAATGCCGCTCGTTTCATTATCGTTAAAATTCCAGCCGTTTAAAGCGTTTGCATCAATGTTGTTTGTAAAATCTTTAATAACATTAGTTATATTTTCAGTTAAAGTGATAGTACCAAAAATATGTTTTGTAGCATTGCTTAAATTAGTTACATCTACTGATGAAAGAATTAGCTGTGTATCATTCATTCCGTTTACAGATTTAGCCGTTAAACCTGTATTGGCTTTAATATTTTTAAATTCGATAATGTCAAAATTGTTAAGGCTATTAACAGTGTAGTCGCCAGTTCCATTATTACCTGTCCAACCGTCAATGGTAAGGGTATTGCCTGTGCCTGTTCCATAATTACTGCGTCCATACAGATTAGCCATTGTAATATTTGCAGAACAGCTGATGATGATTTCATTGTCATTAGCACTGCTGCGTGACCAGCCGCCGAAAACATTGTCTGTTACTGAACCTCCTTCGATGTTAACAGTGTTGTTATTGGCTTCACCATTGTTTGTCCAGCTGCCGTAAACTTTGTCGCTTACAGTACCGCCTTTTATGTTAACAGTATTATGATGAACGGTGCCGTTTTCTGACTCGCCGCCAACAACGTTGCTTACAAAACCGCCGCTAATGTTAACAGTGTTGTCGTGAGCTTCGCCGTTATTTGTATAGCCGCCGTAAACATAGCCTTCTACAGAACCGTCGCTGATGTTAACGGTGTTGTCATAAGCTTCGCCGCTGATTGATTGGCTGGTGCTGTCTGAATAGCCTCCGTAAACATAGCCTGTTACATCAGCATTGCCGCTGATGTTAACGATGTTGTTATTAGCACTACCATTCTTTGCATAGCCGCCGTAAACATAGGTTGGCATGACGACCGAACCTATAGTACCGCCGCTGATGGTCACATTACCGCCGCTGGCATCTTTATCGTAATTGCTGTTGCCAACGCCGAAAACACTGCCGTTAATTGTACCGCCGTTAATGGTGAAATTGTGACCATTGCCGTAAACATTCTTATAACTGTCGCTGATTGTTTCACCATCATATGTTACGTTATAATTGCCGTTAGCATCTTCGCCTGCTAATACATCTGCTGGCACAGCCCAGTTGGCGGCACTTAACGCCAGTACAGCCGCTAAAATTTTATAAGTTAAACTTTTGCGCATAATAAAACCTCCTCCCATTTTTGTTACGGGAGGAGAGTTACGGAGAGAAATTGTAGGTACGTAATTCGCCTCCCCTGCGAACATCTTGATTTGGCTTTATTATAACATTTACAATAGACATTTGTACAGCTTTGTTTTGCAGGTTTTGTAAAGCTCCCAATTTTCAATTATATATTATAACTATGAATAAACTTGCAAGCTCTGTGTCCGCCACAGAAGCCCTTGCAAAGGAACATAGGGAACGTAGAAATGAGCCGCTGGCATTACTGCCAGCGGCTTTTTATATGTTCTTAATTACTATCAGTAATATATAGTTATTACCTGGCATATTGTTTCCTGTCAGGAATATATATGACTATCAGGAAAGCAGGGTGATAAAAGAAATGGCAAAATAATAGAGGGAGGATAAATTATTATGTTTGCAATGAAGTATAAACAAATTGGGGCTAAAATTATTTATTATAGAACTTTAAAAAGCCTTTCTCAGGAAGAATTGGCCGAAAAAATAGGAATAACGCAATCGTTTCTGTCTAAAATCGAACGTGGAGTTTATTATAATAATCTTTCTTTTACAACCCTTCTACAAATAGCTAAAGCTTTAGACGTTGATGTATGTGAATTAATAAAAGATTGATAAGAAGTGATTAATTATGCAAAAATATTATCCTTTTCCGTGTGATTGTTGTAGTGAATGTTGCAGACACATTAACGAAGTGCCGTATTTATTAGGGTTCGACCGTGGAGATGGTGTATGTAAATTTCTCAATACAGATAATAAATGTTCAATTTACAAAATTAGGCCAAATGTATGTAACGGACAATATGTTTATGAACATTATTTTTCTAACATGTCGGTTAAAGAATTTCATCAATTTATTTATGGTTTGTGTAAAGAATTAAAAGGAAGGAAAGAAAAGTGAAAGATTTTATAAAAATTAACAGGGCAATAGATGCCAAAGCACTTAAAGAAATAAAACAGAATTTAGATTTAATGCGCAAAAATAGAATTTATCCAGAATATTTTGAATATCCTATAACTTTGCAATTTGAACTTACTGGTCAATGTAATCTTGCATGTAAGCATTGTTATAATCGTTCCGGTGACGCAGACAGGGATACACTTATGACGCCAGATAAATGGTGTGATTTAGCACGCCAGATTGTTTCTGACGGTGGTATTTTCCAGTGCATTATATCCGGTGGTGAACCGCTGCTTTTAGGTGACCGCTTATTTGATATTATGGATATACTGCATGAAGATGGGACATCTTTTGTAGTAATTACTAATGGTTACTTGCTTACACCGGAAAAAGTAAAAAGGTTTAGTAAATATAGATTCTACTGGTTCCAAATTTCTATTGATGGAGTTACTCCTGAAGTGCATGACGAATTTAGAGGTGTTAAAGGAAGCTGGGAGCGTGCTGTAAAAGGTGCTATTGAAATTTCCAATGCTGGTATTCCGTTGGTTATTGCTCATACTGTTACGCCTCAAAATTTAGCACAGGTTGAAGATATGGTGGAACTTAGTTTCAGGCTTGGAGCAAGCAGAATTATACTCGGAGAAGTATTGCCAAGTGGCAGAGCTATTAGCAATGAAGATATTATTTTAAATCATGATGAAAAAAATTGTTTGTATGGTGAGATTCAGGAACTTCAGCTAAAATATCAGGATAAAATTGACATCAAACGTTCTGCTGAACTTTCTTTTCAAATGAAGCGTTACTGTATTGAAAACAATGCCGGTGGTATTATTAGACCTAATGGGGAGTTTAGATTGGATTGTATGGCTCCGTTTATCATAGGTAATGTATTAAAAACTCCGTTAAAAGAGATGTGGATGACGCACGGTATTAATGCATGGAGGTCTAAAGAAGTTCAAGATTTTATTGCTTCAATAGATGATGACAAACAAGAAGGCAATATTAAGAATCATATAGATAAAGATATTTTGGTATAGGGAGGGAATATAAATGAAAAAAGCTTATGAAAAACCGTTGGCTGTAAATTATGATTTGGAGAGAAGTGCTTTCCCGGCAGCTTTAGTGGCAGGGGCTGGGTTAGCAGCTGGTTATGCTATTGGTAGGTCTGTAGCAAATGCAGTTAAAGCTGCACCTGTTATGAAGTTGAAACAATTTAGTAGGTGAAAAAATGCTGATTTTTGACTTTGTAGAAAATAAGATTCCTAAATTAACTGCTGTAAAATATAGAGAGAATCATGAATTTTTAATGATTGAATCAGCTAATTTGGAAATATTTTATCTAAATGGCACAGCAAAAGATTTTGTTTTGTTATGTAATGGAAAAAATAATTTTTCGCAAATAAAAGACAAATTAATTAAAATTTATGATGTCCAAGAGGATGTTTTAAAAAATGACCTTATTGATTTAATTCGAGATTTGCAATGGAAAAAACTTATAGTAGTGGAGTGATAAAATGAAAAAATATATTAAACCAGTAGCTTTAAATATATTTGAAAATAAAGGGTTAATACCATTAGTAGCAGGAGGTGCATCTTTGGCTAAAGCATTTGCTGTTGGTGTAAGCGCTGGATTGATGATGGGAGGACGTAGAGATATTTATACTCCTGCAATTGTTAGTATAAATAGTAAAAAATAATTTTAATATATGAGCCGCTGGCAGTCATGTCAGCGGTTTTTTCTATGCCTAAAAATCCTAACGGCAGCCTTGATTTGGGCTGCCGTTATTTTTATATATAAGCAAATCTAATAAATAAAACTTAGGAGGAACAACTATGAAACAGGGAATCAAAACTATTCAAAATTTATATGGGGAACTGGAACGCCAAAGGGCTGCACGCAAGGACTTAATTGCCGATACCCGCAGTATTACCGTTAATTCTGTAAATGGGTTAAGTATGCTCACCGTTGTAACAGATAGCGATAAGTTGAGCTACCGTATTTCTGAAATCGCCCACAGGCAGATTGCCGACCGCTTGGGTATTCCGTACAAATATTATGAGCGTATGCGTCAGGAAAATCCTGCGTTGCTCGACTGCAATATCAACAGCTGGCTTAATACCACGCCGGAGAAACGTATGCTACGTACTTTGGATGGTAAGCTGCGTGCTTTTTTAAGCGACCGTTACCGCAGGCTGGATAATCTGGAACTGGTAGACCATGTACTGCCTGTTATCGCAGCTATGAAAGGCTGTGAGATTGCCAGCTGTGATGTAACCGAAACGCACCTCTATTTAAAGGTTATTAACAAAACCATGAAAACAGAAATCGTACCCGGTGATATTGTGCAGGCCGGTTTTGTAGTGTCCAACAGTGAAATCGGCTTGGGGGCATTAAAAGTTGAGCCTTTGGTATACCGCCTAATATGCAAAAACGGTTTAATCAGCAAAGACCTTGCCCATAAAAAATACCACACCGGCAGGCAGGTAGAAGATACTGACAATGCTTATGAACTTTACAGTGACGCCACGCTTGCTCAGGACGATAAAGCCTACTTTATGAAAGTGCAGGACATTGTAAGTGCTGCTGTTGATGAAACAAAGTTCATGCTTACCGTCAATAAGCTGCGCATGGCAAAGAACCTTAAAACGGGTGATGACCCGGTACAGACGGTAGAAGTACTTGGCGACAGGTATGTTTTAAACAAAAACGAGCGGGCATCTATCCTGCGCCACTTCATCATGGCAGGAGAATTTACGCAGTACGGTTTGGTCAACGCTGTTACAAGAAGTTCGCAGGATGTAGCGGACTACAACCGAGCAACAGAACTGGAACGCATAGGCGGCACATTATTGGACGAGAGCTTGGAAGCAGCAAAAAGCAGGAAGATTATTATGCTGCCACAGGCTTCTTAATTTTGCGGTGCAGGCTGTTTTATGGTAAGATAAAGAAGTAAAAACATCCGGAAAAGAGGGCATTGCGGTGGAAGAAACTTACAACCCGCCTTATACCATTACCAATAAAATAGTTGACCTGATTGCCGGAATAAGCGAGCTTATAGGGCATATTACCGTTACTTCAGGTCTCAACAATAACCCTAAGCTGCGCCGCGCCAACCGTATAAAAACGATACAAGCATCGCTGGCGATAGAAAATAACACGCTTACCGTTGAGCAGATAACGGCGTTATTAAACGGCAAACGCATTTTAGGCACGCCTGCTGAAATTAAAGAAGTAAAAAATGCTTATGAAGTTTATGAGCAGCTTTTAACTTTTAATCCGTACAGCGTCAGTGATTTGCTCAAAGCGCATGGCATACTTATGGCTGACCTTGTAAAAAATGCAGGACATTTCCGTACCGGCGGTGTAGGCGTATTTAAAGGCAGACAGGTAGTTCATATGGCGCCTCCTGCCGAATTTGTGCCGGAGCATATTGGTAATTTAATAAACTGGTATCAAAAATCAACTGCACACCCGCTGATTAAAAGCGCGGTGTTCCATTACGAATTTGAGTTCATCCATCCCTTTGCAGACGGCAACGGACGTATGGGCAGATTATGGCATACGTTACTTTTGGCTGAATGGAAAGAAATACTGGCATGGATACCGGTTGAAACGCTTGTCAAAGAACGGCAGGAAGAATATTATGACGCACTCGGCAAAGCTGACAAAGAGGCTGACAGCACGGTTTTTGTAGAGTTTATGCTGACGGCGCTTAGGGACGCATTAAAAGAAATACCGCCTACCGACCAAGATAGCGACCAAGAAACCGACCGAGTTAAAAAGCTTTTGCAAGTATTGGCAAATGATACTCTGACGGCAGCAGAGTTAATGGAACGGCTTAGCCTTAAACACCGGCCTACTTTCCGTAACAACTACCTTAAACCTGCGCTGGCCAAAGGCTTAATTGAAATGACAGTGCCGGATAAGCCGAACAGTAAAAACCAAAAGTACAGAAAAACAAAATAGAATAAATAAACACAGCCCCATGGCAATAAAGCTATGGGGCATTTTCTATGTATGGGAGTGATTATAATGGCTAATTACTGTGCCAACAGCATTGTATTCTATGGTGAAGATAAAGACGTGTTAAAAGATTTGTGGGAGAAGATAAACTTTTGTATGGATACGCGGCAGTGCAGTGTTAAAAGCCTTTTAAAATCCTGCGGCTATACGGAAGATGAAGCGGCAGAAAGAGCTGATGGCAGGGATTATTTTACTTATCTTGATGACGCTGTTACAACCGATTACGAAAGATATTATTTCAAAGCTGACACGGACAGTGCCTGGAATCCAAATATAGACAGCTTTAAAATACTTTTACAAGAAAAATATAACGGGAAAATTAAACTGATGTACCAAAGCGAAGAAGCTGGCTGCGGAATTTTTATTACGAATGATATTAACGGCATTTTCTTTAGCGAAAGATACCGCCTTGATTTTGATATGGGCTAGGACTGGATAACCGAGTATTTTACTGGTTACGAAGACCTTGTTAAATTCATAGCTGATGAATTTCCGAAAGCCGGCGTAAAACCTTCAGATGATACGAAAGCCATAGAGTATAAGGTTAAAAAAGCGTACAAATTTAAAGAAGCGTTTGGCCAGCATTTTTGGATTGATACTTTTAGCTATGATATTGAAGAAGAAGGAGGATTAGCAGCATGACAGCAACAGCATTCATCTGCCCGCATGGTGATAAAGTAAAAATAACGGATTGTTTAAAATCCTGCGTAAAAAAGCAGCGTTGTATGTTCCTGCCGACGCTGAGGGCAATAGCACAGTCTTTGGAAAGGAACATTAAAGAGCCTACGGTAACGGAGCTTCTCTGCGGCATAAGGGAAACGTATTTAAAGAAAACAACTGATTACGCCGTTGACCCCATGCAGCAGCTTTACGCACTGCACGGAAGTGCAGTCCACACCATTAATGAAGGCTTTACCGAAGGCAATATTTTAAGCGAGGAACGCCTTGCTGATGATGTAACAAGCGGCAAATTTGACCTGTACGGTCAGATTATAGACCTGAGCGATAAAACGCTTGGTGATTACAAAATAACAAGCTCCTACAAGCTTATGCGTGCTTTGGGCTACTACAAAGTGGATGTGCCGACAGGCGAAGTATATAAGACTGGCTTAAGAAAAGGGCAGCCCAAGACGAGGAAAGAATGGCGTACTGACGGCGTTCGCCATATCTTAGACTGGGCAATACAGGTTAACTATTACCGCATACTTTTAGAGCAGCGCGGTTTTAAGGTTGAGAGCATGAAGATACAGGCATTTTGCCGAGATTTCAGCCTGCGTATTGCAGAAGAAAGAAATATCCGGCGGCAGGTATATATCATCAACATTAACAAAATATCTGACCGCTGGATTAAGCTATACATGGAAACCAAAGCAAAACGGTTAAAGGAAGCTCTTGAAAAAGGTTACTTGCCGCAGCTTTGCACGCCCAAAGAACGCTGGAATGACAGAAAGTGCAGAGACTACTGCGCAGTTGCCGGTAACTGTCCTTACGGCAGAATGGTAAAAGCCGGCATGAAGCAGGCAGCGTAAAAGCTGCCTGCTATTTTTATACCTGAAAGGAGAAAGTATTATGAGTTTATTTGATAACGTACAGAGATTTCAAACGCTGGGGATAACAACCGAAACTATCAATAACGGCAAATTTCAAAGAGAAATTTATGAAGCAATGCGCCGTTTTAAATCGCTTGACTGGGGCGATGTATCGCAAACCGATACCGAAAGCAATAACGAAGCTGTTAAAACTTTTGGTATGGTTTTAGGGGCATATAATACCTCAAAGGGCAAAATATGGATTATTGCCGAAAGCAGTACAGGCAATGAATATGACAGGCTGACAGTTCTATTTCCAAATGAATATTGATATGTCCACATGTCCTGCGAAAAAAAGGTGTAAAAATGCCTTAAAACAACAGCTAACACACCATTTTACTGCTGGACATCCGGACATTGGAAATAAAATCATAAGGAGTTGCATACAATGGAAAACACAAAAATTGCCAAAAAATTGCTTGCTGTTATGGCGGAATGTGCTTATGTGGCCAAAAACGGATTGAACAGCTTTCACAAGTATAAATATGCCACGGCAGAAGATGTGCTGCAAAAGGTTAATGAAGCGCTGACGAAAAATAAAATTGCCAGTACAGCCGTGCCGGAACTGATAGAATTTACAGATGTCACCAATCTTAAAGGGAATACCGAGCATCTGGCAACGGTAAAGGTCGAGATAACACTTATCGACAGCGACAGCGGGGAAGAAGTAAAAATTTACGGTATAGGCAGCGGTCAGGACGCAGGCGATAAAGCCGTTATGAAAGCACAGACAGCAGCAACGAAGTATGCCTATATGCTCAGCTTCTGCATTGCCACCGGTGATGACCCCGAAGCAGACAGTAAGACTGACGAGAATAACTATGCTGAATCGCAGAGCGCAGCAGTAAAACAAAAAACTACCGCTAATAAAGCAAAGGTAAAAAATAAACCTGTACCGGTAGGCAATGAAATAATCTGCACAGGTTGCGGAGAAGTTATCGCCAGCGACAGGGTAATTGAGTATTCTATTGCTAAATTTGGACATCCGCTTTGCATGGATTGCCAAAAGCAGGTTGGTAAAGCAGCGTAAAAATTAAAAGTAGTTTTTTAAACTCATGATTTTAAAGAAACAGGTATGTCAGTCCATGCCTGTTTTAATTTTTGCTTAAAATATTGCAAAATGAATAAGTTCGTATGATAATAAAATAATATATAGCGAAAGCAAAGAAAGGATTGAAGCGAGTGAATGTAAATTATATAATTTATGACTTGGATTATGCTTTAGAAAAACAATGCATTAATCTTATTAATGAATTAAAATCTGTTCATTTTAATTATTTACAAAGTATTGAAAAGGAATCTAGTGTAATAGAAAGCACCAATAATACAAATAATAGAAACACAATGTTTGATTTTGGAGATAAAGATAATGGAACAGATTTTGAACGGTTAGATTTAGCAAAAGAAATCGAAAGAGAGTTAGGATTAAAGCAATCAGAGACTACGTTGGATTCTAATATTTATGAGCAAATATTTAAAACAAAACGTGAAGGTAGTTATGCTGTAAAAAAATGTAAAGAATTTGGAAGAAATTTTAATACTGAAAATCATGAGGAAAAATTATTAAATTATAAATTAATTAAAGCATTATTTATAAATAATTATAAACAAAATGAAGCTTTAGAAAAAATACCAAACTTTAATTATGGCAAAGAAAAAGAAAAACATCATTTAAAAGAACTTTTACTAATTTACAAAGAAGTGCGGGATGTATTATCGTCGCAATTTATAAATTATGAAGATACTATCAGAAAATTATTTTCTGATTACTTAAATGTGGTTGCTGCTTTATTTGAAATAACTCAATTTTATTTAAAAATTGAGAATCGTGGAATTATTGATAAGAATATTGCGGTTAGTATACAAAAGCTGGCGTATGATATTGTGCCTTCGTTAGAAAATATTTTTGATATTTCTCTTTTATCAAAAGATAATAAAAATTATATAAAATATTCAGCGCTTGAAGCATTTTATATTGATATAAGTCGTCAAATTCAAATTGAAAATTTGAAAATTGAAAAAGAGGCTCATAGTATATTTAAAGACTATGTTGATGAAATTAAAAAAAGTAACGAACAAATACTATCTGAAGAAAATCATAAAGAAATTTCTGAAAATTTTAGATTATATGATTATGCTATAAAAACATATCAGTCAGAAAATCAGGATTTTGGGAATGAAAGTATCAGGCAAATTGCAAAGCATATTAATATACGTTCGTTGAATAGAATTAAGAATAAAATAGATGATAATAAAGTCTTTTTAAACTATTTTTTAGGTGATATAAGTGAGATGGATATTGCTTATTATGAAAAATTAACTAAAATAAAAAGTGAAAGAATGAATTTAAATAAATTAAAAAATCATTTTGAGAATTTTTTAGCTAATATAAATGAAGAAGATGATGATAAACGTAGATTACCTACTTTGAGGGAAAAGAAATTTTTAGAAGTTCTTCCGTTTCTCATAAGAGAAAGCATGAATTTAGGGTATGTTTATATTACTGATGAAAGAATTAAGGCTTTTGATATTATGTTAAAGTATCGATATTGGATTTTACAAAAAGAAAATTATATGAATTATTGCCTTTATTCTTATATAAGGCCTTTGGAATTATTAAAAGAATTAGCACAACGGATAGAGCATAAAATAAAAACGTATGTGTCCGTTACAGAAGCCCTTGCAAAGGAACATATGGTTGAATAAATTTTTAAATCCGGCACGATAGCAATCGTGCTGGATTTTTTTATATTGTTACCATTTTTGCAAATTTGCGGTACTGTGTTTTATAGTCGATTCACTTATACTGATAGTAAAGCGATGTCCGGACGCGCTTAAACATTATTTATTGATTGGGGGTGACGATAATGGATGAAAAATATTATAGCGTAAAAGAACTTACTAAAACTGAAGGCGGGATTTTGCCCGTGTCACTTTCCGCATTATATTCGGCAATTCGTCGCGGAGATTTAAGGGTTGTACGTATAGGTAAACGTATTTTAATTCCCGAAAGCGCATTAAACGAAGTTTTAAGTACTAAAGTTTAAAAACGAAAAAAAAGGGCGGCTTTTGCCGCTCTTTTTTTAAGGAGGATTTTTATGAAAAGAGCTAACGGAGAAGGTACTGTATATTATAATGAAGCGCGCAAACGTTTTGAAGGACAGGTATCTTACACAAATAAGACTACTGGCGAGTTAAAACGAAAATTCTTTAGCAGTATAAAAAGTGCCGCTGCTGTACGGAAGAAAATGAAAGAATTTTCCAATTTGATTAGTAAAGGTGTAGACATTGACAAGAATAAACAGCCTATAGGTGAATGGCTGGAATATTGGCTGAATAATTTTAAGAAACACCAGATTAGGGCAAAAACATTTGAACGTTATGGCGTTTCTTTGAGGTGCCATATAAATCCGTATATTGGCAATAAATTAATGAATGAAATAACGTCAGAGATGTTACAAGAACATTTATTGATGTTAATTGAAGAATTAGAATTAGCACCAAGAACGGTAAATTCTGTAAGACGATTGTTAATACAGGCACTAAATGAGGCCGTTGACCTTGGTTATATGGAGAAGAATCCAGCCCTTAAAACTAAGGCCATAAAAACAACCAAACCAATTATAAATGTATTAACAAAAGAAGAAGCAATGAGACTAATCAATGCAGCGCGAGCACATAACATGAATTCATGGATAATCATAATATTAGCATTAGGAACAGGTATGAGAATTGGAGAAATTTTCGCTCTCTCAAAAAAGAATATTGACCTTTTTAACAAAAAGTTATATGTAGAAGAAAGTGCTGTTAAAATGAATAATGGCATTTTGCTGCAACGAGAAGTAAAAACTGTAAATAGTCGCAGAGAAATTTCCTTACCGGATTTTGTAGTCGCCGCATTGCAAGAATATTTTCAATTTTTAAAATCGTTTGCATTAGAAAACACAGGGCACTATACTGATAAAGGTTATATCATTGTTAACCAATTTGGCAATGTTCGACATCCGGCTTCATTTTCTTACCATACTTTTAAAAAGAAGCTTTTGCCAGCCGCGATGATTTCGTCCAAATTTAGGTTTCATGATTTGCGTCATACTCATGCAACATGGTTGTTAAATGCAGGCGTCAATGTAAAAGTGGTATCGGAGCGATTAGGACACGCTAATGTGCGTATAACATTGGAGACATATGCTCATGTTATTAAGACTATGCAGGAAAGCGCTGTTCAAAAATTAGATTTGTTGTATAATAATTTATCGACTGATACAGTAGATAATAAAGTGATTGATGCGGAATATTGTGAGGAGAGAGGGCAGGCAACCGGGCAGGCAATAACAGAAAAAAGCATAACAAAATATGAGACAATAACACAATTTTAGTGTATAAAAGGTGCTAAAAATACTAAAAAAAGAGAGAAAATAAAGAGTGGCAGGTTTGCTAAATCGTTAGGGGGGGCAACTCCCGCCAGGGTTCAAATCCCTGCCACTCCGCCAGTTAAAAATTAAGGACATCGGTTAATGCCGGTGTCTTTTTTATTTTATGCTCTTACTAATTTTAAAGCTTTAAATATGATATAATTATAATATTAGGATATAATTAACTCTGCATAAATAGATGTTTTGGCAAAGGGGTAAGGGCTATGAAATCAAACTTTGCATTTTTAAAGTCACATTTTCCGGTGTTGGCTAATTTTGGTATATTGGCTGAAAAATATTGTTATAGTGATTCCAATTCCTGCATTATGAAGCTTGGCATGATTGGTGAAACAATCGTCAACTTAATGCTTACTTATGATAAAATTAAAATTCCAACAGATTGTAATGCTGTTACCAAAATTAAAATACTTTCGTTGCAAGGATTGCTTACTCCTGATTTGTCAGATATATTGCATGCTTTACGCAAAGCGCGCAATAAGGCTGCCCATACAAATTATGAAAATATTAAAGAAGGGCAAACGCTTTTGGAAATGGCATATAGTTTATGCGAATGGTTTATGCAGACCTATGGTGATTTGCAGTATAAGCATTGTAAATTTGTTATGCCTACCGAAGCAGACGCCAAATCCATAACCGATAACGACGATAAGGCAGCAGAACAAAAAATGCTGGAGGAGACCGAAAAAATTGCTGCCGCTGCTAAAGCAGTTGCTGCTGATGAACGCAGAAAGCGTGCTCTTGCTGCGGCCAGCCAGCGCCAAAAATCAGAAGCGGAAACTCGTTACATGATTGATATTCAGCTGCGTAAGGTTGGCTGGGAAGCCGATACCGAGAACCTGCGTTACGGTAAAGGTATACGCCCACAAAAGGGTAAAAATCTTGCAATTGCCGAATGGCCAACGCTTTCTTCGGCAGGTAATAAAGGCAGGGCAGATTACGCCCTTTTTGCAGGTGAAAAACTTGTCGCTGTTATCGAAGCAAAAGCAGAGCATAAAGATATTCCTTCTGTTATAGATTATCAATGTAAAGAATATGCCCAAAACATTCGGCCCGAAGATGAAAAATATGTTATAACAACATGGGGAAAGTATAAAGCGCCGTTTGTTTTCGCTACCAACGGCAGGCCTTATCTTGCCCAGCTGGAAACTAAATCAGGTATTTGGTTTTTAGATTTAAGGGAAAGCGCCAATATGCCGAAGGCGCTGCGCGGATGGATTAGCCCTGACGGTATGCTGAAACTTTTAGAGAGTGATATTGAAAAGGCAGATAAAGCACTGCAGACACTGCCTTATGACTTTTTACGTGATAAAGACGGGCTTAATTTAAGGCAGTATCAGCTTAATGCTATACAGGCAGCTGAAAATGCCGTTATAAACGGACAAAAAAATATTTTGCTTGCCATGGCGACAGGCACGGGCAAAACGCGCACGGTGCTGGGTATGATTTACCGCTTTTTAAAAACAGGCCGTTTTAATCGTATTTTATTTTTAGTAGACCGCACAGCCCTTGGCGAACAGGCAGAAGATGTATTTAACGAAGTAAAACTGGAAGATTTAAAAACACTTAACGATATATATGACATAAAAACTCTTGAGGACGCTGTTTTTGAAGATGAAACCAAAGTACATATTGCAACTGTACAGGGTATGGTTAAACGCCTGTTGTATAACGATGAAGAACGCCAGCCGTCTGTAACAGATTATGACTTAATTGTTATCGATGAAGCGCACAGAGGTTATCTTTTAGATAAAGAAATGGGCGAAGATGAGTTACTGTACCGTGACCAGCTTGATTACCAAAGCAAGTACCGCATGGTAATAGAATATTTTGACGCTGTTAAAATAGCCTTAACCGCTACGCCTGCACTGCATACTACACAGATTTTTGGCAAGCCGGTGTTTAAATATACTTACCGCGAAGCCGTTATAGAAGGTTACCTTGTAGACTATGATGCGCCGCATAAAATAAAAACCCAATTTAATACCGAAGGTATTAAATATAATAAGGGCGAAACACTTGCGCTTTATGACCCTGTAACTCATGAAATAACTAACAGCGAAGTTTTACAGGACGAAATGAACTTTGATGTTGAAAAGTTTAATAAGCAGATTATTACCCCAAGCTTTAACCGCACCGTACTTGAAGAAATTGCCCGTGATATTGACCCGGAAGATGTAATGCAGGGTAAAACGCTTATTTATGCGGTTGATGACGAGCACGCCGATTTAATAGTAAAAATTTTAAAAGAAATTTACACCAATTACGGCATTGATAACGATGCCATTATGAAAATAACCGGCAGCGTTGCGGGCGGCAACAAGCGCAAAGTGCAGGAAGCAATTAAACGCTTTAAAAACGAACGTTTCCCCAGCATTGCTGTAACAGTAGATTTATTGACGACAGGTATCGACGTGCCGGAAATTACCACACTTGTTTTTATGCGCCGCGTAAAATCGCGTATTTTGTTTGAGCAAATGCTGGGCCGCGCCACGCGCCTGTGCCCAAAAATTAATAAAACACATTTTGAAATTTATGACCCTGTCGGCGTTTACGATTCACTGGAAGAAGTAAACACCATGCAGCCGGTATCGGCAGACCCTAAAACAACCTTTGCCCAGCTGCTTGACGGGCTGGAAGTTTTAGAGGACGAAGCGCATATTAAAAACGCCGTTGCGCAGATAATTGCCAAATTACAGCGTGTAAAACGAAGGCTTACCAAAGAAGAAATTGCTGAATTTAAAGACCTGGCAGCAGGTTTAACGGTAGAAGGCTTTATACAAAAAATCGAAAGCCTGCCTGCCGCCGAAGCGCGCAATACGCTTTTAATGGAAGCAAGCCTTTTAGAAATGCTTGACGATAAGCACGGGCATGGCGGTTATACCAAAGTAATTTCCGATAAGCAGGATAAATTTCTTATCCGCGAACGCGGCTTTGGCAAAAATGAGCAACGCCCGGAAGATTATATTGAAGCATTTGAAGACTTTGTTAAAAACAACGTTAACGAAATTGCTGCACTAAATATTATTTGCACGCGCCCAAAAGAACTAACGCGTGAAACGCTTAAAAGCCTGCGCATGGCTCTTGCACAAAACGGTTTTACCACGCAGCAGCTTAACACTGCCGTCAGTGAAATTACCAGTGAAGAAATAACGGCAGACATCATCAGCCTTGTGCGCCGCTACGCCATCGGTTCGCCGCTTGTAAGCCATCAGGCACGCATCCGCCGTGCAGTAGATAAGCTTAAAAAAGCGCATAACTTCAGCAGGGTAGAGCTTAACTGGTTGAGCCGCATAGAAAGCTACCTTTTAAACGAATCGGTTATGAATGTTAAAGTTTTTGATGAAGACGAACGCTTTAAAACAAACGGCGGCTATAAAAGGCTTAACCAAATCTTCCGCAATAACCTTGAAGGCATTATTACCGAACTTAACGAATATCTTTACGACGATGGAGGCAGAACAGCTTGAACACGCAGGAAATTGTTGCCAAACTTTGGAATTTATGCAACGTATTAAGGGATGACGGCATTACCTACCACCAGTATGTAACAGAACTTACCTACATTTTATTTTTAAAAATGGCTAAAGAAACGGGCGTAGAAGCAAAATTTGCCGAAGGCGTAACCATACTTGAAGGTGGCAACCTTACGGCAGAACAAATTGCCGAAAACGCTCAAAAACAAATTGTTAAAGATTACAGCTGGGACGTTTTAAAAAGCAAATCGGGAATAGAACTTTATAACTATTATAAAGATTTGCTGCGCCTTTTTGGCACCTACTGCAAAGGCCGCGTACGAGAAATTTATAACGGCGCTGTTACCAATATCGAAGAACCAAAAAACCTTGAAAAGATAATTACAACTATTGATAAGCTGGACTGGTATTCTGCCCGCGAAGAAGGGCTGGGTAACCTTTATGAAGGCCTGTTAGAAAAAAACGCCAGCGAAAAGAAATCGGGCGCAGGGCAGTATTTTACCCCGCGTGTGCTTATTGACGTAATGACAAGGCTTATTAAACCCCAGCCAGGAGAACTTTGCAACGACCCCGCCTGTGGCACCTTTGGCTTTATGATTGCCGCCCACCGCTATGTAAAAGAGCAAACCGATGACTTTTTTACCCTTGATGAGGATGCTTACAAATTTGAACGCAACGACGCTTTTACCGGTTGTGAACTTGTGCACGACACGCATCGCCTTGCCCTAATGAACGCCATGCTGCACGATATTGACGGCGAAATTAAACTTGGCGATACTTTAAGCAACCTTGGCAAAAGCATGAGCGGTTACGACGTAGTGCTTACCAACCCGCCCTTTGGCACAAAAAAAGGCGGCGAACGCGCTACCCGCGACGATTTTACTTACCCCACCAGCAACAAGCAGCTAAACTTTTTGCAGCATATTTACCGCAGCCTTAAGGCAAATGGCAAAGCACGTGCCGCTGTTGTGCTGCCCGATAATGTACTTTTTGCAGACGGCGATGGCGAAAAAATACGCTGCGATTTAATGGATAAGTGTAACCTGCATACGGTTTTGCGCTTGCCGACCGGCATTTTTTATGCTCAGGGCGTAAAAACAAACGTGTTGTTTTTTACTCGCGGTACAACCGATAAGGGCAACACCAAAGAAGTATGGTTTTACGATTTGCGCACCAATATGCCAAGCTTTGGTAAAACCAACCCGCTTAAAAAAGAACACTTTGCCGCTTTTGAAGCTGCTTACGAAGCAGCCGACAGAACCAAGGTGCAGGATGAGCGTTGGAGCGTATTTACGCGCGAAGAAATGACTGCCAAAGGCAACAGCCTTGATTTGGGCTTGATACGCGATGACAGCGTGCTTGATTACAACGACCTGCCCGACCCGGCAGAAAGCGCCGCTGAAGCTGCCGCCCAGCTTGAAGAAGCGGTAGACTTACTGCAAAGCGTAGTAAAAGAGCTTAACGCACTGGCGGAGGTGCGCTGATGGCAGGGAAAAAAACACAGGCGCAGCTTACGCCCGAAGAAAAATTACAGCAGGCACTTGTGCCAGAAGCCGAACAGCCCTATAAAGTACCGGCTAATTGGTGCTGGGTAAAAGCTGGAAATTTTTTCAATATTTTTCGAGGTGTTTCATACAAAAAGCATCAAATACATACAAAAAAAGAAATTAATGATTGTTTGATTATGCGAGGTGGTAATGTTTTAGAAGGTGGAATAGATTTAGAATCAGATAATGTTTATGTTGATAAAAGTCTAGTAGAAGATATTCAGTTATTAAGGAAAAATGATGTTGTAATAGTATCTTCAACTGGTAGTACAAAAATTATTGGTAAAGCTGGCATTGTGGATAAAGATTACTTTGATGTATCTTTTGGAGCTTTTTTAACATTGATTCGACCAATTGATGATGTAAATAAAACTTTTGTAGATTTTTATTTCCAAAGTGAATTGTATAGAGAAAGAGTAAGGTTGCTAGCAAATGGTGTAAATATAAATAATATTCGATTTGAACATATTGCTGGAGCGGGTTTTCCACTTCCTCCACTTACAGAACAACAACGTATTGTAGAACGCATAGAAAGCCTTTTTGCTAAATTGGATGAAGCCAAAGAAAACCTGCAAAATGTTTTATATGGTTTTGAAACACGCAAAGCCGCCATTTTGCACAAAGCCTTTACCGGTGAATTAACCGCCAACTGGCGCAAACAGCACGGCGTAAGTATGGAAAGTTGGGTAATAACTACATTAAAAGATGTTTGTTTAAAAATTACAGATGGAACACATAATAGCCCTGTAAATACTCCAATTGGTGAATATATGTATATAACAGCAAAAAATATAAAAGAAACAGGGGTGGATTTAAGTAATATAACTTTTGTTTCAAAAGATGTGCATAATGAAATATATAGTCGTTGTGACGTGCAATATGGTGATGTACTTTACATAAAGGATGGCGCGACTACTGGTATTGCAACTGTAAATAATATCGAAATACCATTTTCGCTTCTTTCATCTGTTGCTGTATTACGCCCGAACAAAAAAATAATTTTAGCTAAATATATGGCATATAATTTAAATTCATCAGAAGTAAAATCAATGATGATAAATAATATGTCAGGGAATGCTATAACAAGATTAACACTTACTAAAATAAAGGCAGCAATAATTAAAATTTGTTCATTAGAAGAACAGGCCGAAATCGTCCGTATTATTGATGACCTGCTCGCTAAAGAACTGCAGGCCAAAGAACTTGCCGAAAATGCTCTTGCTAAAATTGACCTTATAAAAAAATCTATCCTTGCCCGCGCCTTTCGCGGCAAACTCGGCACCAATAACCCGGCCGATGAACCGGCTGTGGAATTGTTAAAACGGATGTTGTGAAGTAGTAAAAGTATGTAATAATAATTTGAAATGGGTATTTGTTTCTAATATTATAGTTAGTATGCAAGTACCCATGTTTTATTTAGAAAAAGGTGAAATGTCATGTCAAAAGAAATTATAAAAAATGCAATTTCTGTTTATATTCAGGAAGAAAAAAGTGATTATGCAATTATGTTAAACGGCGCATGGGGCAGTGGCAAAACCTATTTTGTAAAAAACGAACTAATAGATTATTTGCAAGATAGATTTGATAGAAATGTATTGTACATTTCGTTGTTTGGTATTAGTAATATTGATGAATTATATAACAATATAGCTTTGCAAGTTTTAAATATCAAAGCAACAGAAACTTTGGATCAAAAAATAAAAATGAATAATCCTTCCTATAATAATTCAAATAAAAAAACTATATTTGAAAGAAGTAAAATTTCATTATGGACTGGCATATTGAATAAAGGATTGAAAATAATACCGGACAATAATGTTATAAACTCTGTTGTTTCAGAAGTAAATAAAAATATAATCAGTTTTAATAAATATATATTTGTTTTTGATGATTTAGAAAGAAGTACATTAAATTTTGATGTTTTATTAGGTTTTTTTGACCAAATTACTGACCAAAATGAAATTAAAGCTATTTTGATATGTAATGAAAATGAAATAGATGCAATAAACGAAAAATATTATAAAAAGTTTAAAGAAAAAGTTATAGGATTAACTATTGACTATAAATCAGATATAAATAAAGATTTTGATAGCATAATAGACACATACTTAGATAATGAGGATTGTAAAAA
>ULND01044609.1_pt1 | contig 45452 bp, 36 predicted proteins | sample 1951821 | NCBI WGS metagenome assembly ULND01 (sample SAMEA4835567, study PRJEB28245) | human gut metagenome | biome: gut microbiome; material: fecal sample | place: Denmark | collected 2008 | reverse complement strand
TTACGTAGGCCAGCCTGCCGCTGCGGTATTCGGCAAAATTGCCGTGCCGCTTTTAAGCGATATTCCCATTATCGGCAGCATTCTGTTTAAGCAGGATGCGCTGGTGTATATAAGTTACTTTTTGGTGCCGCTTGCGGCGTGGTATTTTTATAAAACGCGCAGCGGGCTGTTTCTGCGTGCCATGGGCGAAAACCCTGCGGCGGTAGATGCGGCTGGCATTAATGTTTTCGGCCTGCGCTATTTATACATTGTAGTTGGCGGCGCGCTGGCTGGCGTTGCCGGTGCGTACCTGTCGCTTGCCTATGCCCCCAGCTGGCTGGAGAACATGACGGCGGGCCGCGGCTGGATTGCCGTTGCGCTTGTAATTTTTGCCCTGTGGGACCCCTGGCGCGCCATGGCAGGTTCGTATCTTTTCGGCGGTATAGACGCACTGGGCTTTAACTTGCAGGTGCTCGGCGTGCCGGTATCGGGCTTTATACTTAATATGCTGCCGTACATTTTTACGGTGCTGGTGCTTGTGTTGGTGTTAAAACGCCGCGGCGGGCGCAGCGCATCCCCGCAGGCTCTGGGCCTTTCGTACGACCGCGAGGAAAGATAACCGTAAAAATTTGCCGCTTTGCAGGATTTTATTAAAAAAAGTAGAACATTTTAAAACATAAAAGATATGGCAAAAGCCATATCGGGAGGTGTGTAGTATGTTTAAAAAAATTCTGGTGCCTGTCGACGTTTCCGAAACGTCCTGGCGCGCACTTAATAATGCTTTGGAAATTGGCAGAAAATTTAACAGTGAAATTGTTGTAGTAAACGTTATTCAGCCGTACAATAACGCAGCTCTGCTGGCAGTACCGCTTGACCACAGCACTATCAGCCGCGGCAACAGTGAACTGGAACGCATCGGCGACAAAGTGCTTGAATACGCTAAAAACATTGTTGGCGATTATCCGCATGAAGTAAGCTACGATATGGAAGTAGGCCATCCTTCGGAACGCATTATCGCCCTTGCCAAAAAAGTTCAGGCAGATGCAATCGTTATCGGTTCCCGCGGCCTTTCCGGCATTGCCGAATTCTTCCTCGGCAGCGTCAGCAGCAAGGTTTCTCAGTATGCGGCTGTGCCTGTGCTGATTGTGAAATAAAGTGATACTATGCTGAAAAAATTATTGGTAGCAATAGACGGTACTGAATATTCGTGGCGCGCGCTGGAATATGCCATCGGCATAGCGAAAATGGCGGAATCGGAACTGGTTGTTTTAACCGTTGCCCGTGAAGGCTTGCAGCATACGCCGCAGCTGCCGCTGGAAGGCGAACTGGCCGGTGACGTGAACGGGCCTGCCATGCAGGTAGGCAACGAAGTTTTGGGCGCTGCAAAGCATATACTTGATGAGCAGGACATTCCCTGCTCTTATGTGCTGGTTATCGGCAGCCGCCCTGCGCCGGAAATTATTAAGCAGTGCCGCAAGGAAAAATGCGATACCATTATCATAGGCACGCGCGGTTTCGGTGCTATTGAAGGCCTGTTTAAAAACAGCGTCAGCCATATAGTAATCGAAAATGCTTCCGTGCCTGTAATTGTAATAAAATAATAAGATAGAAGTAAGCCTTTGCCTTAACGGCAGGGGCTTATTTTTTTTTGCCGGTTAAAAGGCATAATTATAAAATAATTAAAATAGGTATTTATAAAAAAGACTGCTGAATGGCATTGTGTATTTTAATAAATAATAAAAATATTACTCTTACAGCTAAAAACCAAACTATAACCCTACTTGTCAGTTTTGTTAGCAATATGTTAAAATATATTAATATCAATTAATGTAAAATTATTAAAATAAAACAGACTTTTGTATTTATAATTGTTTGGGGAGTGATAGTTATGAAGAAAACCGTTGGGATGGCGGCAGTGTGCCTGTTAGTGGCAAGTAGCGCTTTAGCACAGTCGCCGATACCTACTTTTGACAAGGAAGCTGTTACGCCGCACCCGTACAACCGTACCGGTCAGCAGGATGTTATCAGTGGGGATGAAACTACATCCGGAGAATTCCGTCCCGGTAATACCGGCACAAAAGATGACCCTGCTTTTTATGTTAAAAGCATTAAGCTTACCGGCTTTGAACTGCCGGATAAAGTGGGACGGCTTCAGGAAATTTTAAACAAATACCAAAAACGCAGCGTTAAAGTTGCGGAACTGAATAATTTAACGGCAGAGATTACGGCATACGCTAAAGAATGCGGCTATACGGTTGCACAGGCTGTTGTTCCGCCGCAGGAAGTTGCAGGCGGCAGCCTTGAAATAAAAGTGTATGTAGCCAATTACGATAAAATAAATATTACGCAAAATGACAGTGATATTGCTACCGGCGTGCTGAATAACTACCTTAGCGGCTTAAAGCCGGGCAGCACCATTACCGACAGCAAACTGGAAGACGCCATTAACAACATTAACGACCTTCCGGGCGTACAGGCACGCGCTGTTTTAAAACCGGGCGGCGAGCCGGGTACAACCAGCCTTGACGTTGAAGCAACGCGCAGGCCGGTTTGGAACAACTATGTGTTTGTTGATAACGGCGGCGGTTATTGGAGCGGGCGTTACCGCTACGGCTTTAATACAGAAATTAACAACCCCGGCAAAATCGGTGATAAATTTATTTTAAACGGTATGCTTTCCAGCCATGATGTTAAAAACTACGGCATCCGTTACGAACTGCCGGTTGGAAGCCGCGGCACCCGGGTTGGCATTGCTTACAGTCAAAGCTCTTATGAAATGAGCACCAACAGCTTTTACGATACGCTCGGCAAATCCAAGGGCATCAGCCTTTACGGCATGACGCCGGTTTACCGTGACCGCAGCAACCGCATAACCGCGATTTACGGTTACGACCACCGCGATATTGAAGATGAACTGCGTTTCAGCATAGACGGATTAGGAGGCATGAAAACCGAGAAAGACGCGGACGTATGGCATGTTGGCATCAGCGGCAGCCAGTACAATGTAAACCAGTTTACGCAGTACAGCTTAATTTACTGGTACGGCGATATTGATACCGAAGGGCAGAATGCTTATTATGACGGCGGCTACCATAAACTGACCGGCGACTTGCTGAACGTTTGGTATGACGGCGACTGGAATTACCGCATTAAAGCCAGCGGGCAAATGGCAAGCCGTGCACTGGACGGCAGCGAACAGTTTTACCTTGGCGGCATTAACGGTGTGCGTGCTTATGGCGCAAGCGATGGCTACGGCGACCTTGGCTACCTGGCAACGGCTGAAATCCGCCGCGCAACCGGCATTGAAGGTTTGGAAGCAGCTGTGTTTATCGATAGCGGCGCCGTTAAAAATAAATACGACGGTACCATGGACCACCTGGCAGGCTGGGGTGTTGGCTTACGCTACGCCAAACCCGGCGATTGGTATGCTCAGCTTGATTACGCACGCAAGATTGACGCGCGTCCCGACCGCATTGAGCGCGACGACCATGACGGAAGGCTGTGGTTCCAGCTTTATAAAATGTTTTAAATACTGTTGATAGTTTTTAAATGTTAATGGGTTAATGTTACGGAGGGCTTAACGTGAGCAAACATAAAAATCTTAAACGTAATTTACTGATATGCCTATTGGCAGGTTCGGCAGTAATGTATCCCCTGCCGCTGCATGCAGCAACCAGCGTGGTGGCAAATAATGCGCTGCCGCAGAACGGACAGTTTTTTAACGGCAATGAATTTATTCAAGGGACAGCAAATGAAAAGGGTAATGGTTTTGATTTTGCAGACATCGGCAGCATTACCAAACCTAATGATTTAACGATGAATGTTCATCAAAATGAGCAAAATGCTGTCATTAAATGGGATAGCTTTGATGTAGGCGGCAGTGCGACCGTCAATTTTACATCTGATAAAAGTAATTTTAATACTTTGAACTATGTTAACAGCGGTGCAGCTTCGCAGATTTACGGCACAATTAATGGTTTGGGCGGTAATATTTATGTTGTAAATACTGCCGGTGTGCAGATTGGACCCAGCGCGCAAATTAACGTTGGCAGGTTGCATGTATCGAATAAAAATTTAGATAATATTAATTGGGAAGAAATAAATAATAAAAATCCTAATATTAATGACATAATGTCGCAAGAGGTAAAACAGGTAACGCCGCTTTAATGAGCCTTGGCAATATCAACGCCACTAAAGTTACTTTTGAAGGCGACGGGCGTATCGTTATTGACAGCGAGCGTATTAAAGATGAGGATGGTAACGCAGTAAATAATAATTTTGAAGTACATACCAATGATGCCGGTAATGTTATTATCGGGTATGAAGCATATAATACCGGTGATGATAAAGGTACTTATGAAAAGAAAGATAAAACATTTAATAATATATATTTAAATGACTCTACTATTACAAGTAGCGTTAAAGGCTATATGTGGGTAGAAAATGTTGAACAACTCCAAGCAATGGATACTAACCTTGGCGGCAACTATGCACTGAGAAATAGTATTGATGCTACTTCAACATCAGCATGGAATAATAATGCAGGTTTTAACCCCATAGGGCTTGATGAAAATGGAAAACTTAAAGATACAGGATTTACTGGTAAATTTGATGGTATTGACTATAATATTTTTGGTTTAACGATTAATAATAATTATACAAATGTTGGTTTGTTCGGTGGAACTAATGGAGCAACAATAAATAATGTGACTTTAGTTGGTGGCAGTATTATCGGCGGTGCTCATGTTGGCGCAGTAGTAGGTTCTGCATTAAATGGTACTGTAATTACTAATGTTGTTAATAGCGCGTCAGTAAGTGGTAGTGATAATACTGATGGAGATAATATAGGTGGCGTTGTTGGTGTAGCTGATAATAGTACAATTACTAATGCGGTAAATACAGGTGCTATTGATGGAAAAAATAATAATGTAGGTGGGCTTGTAGGTTTGTTAGAAAATGGCAGCACCTTAGACGGAAACAGCTACAACCTCGGCAACGTATCCGGCGATGGGTATAATGTTGGCGGCTTGGTTGGTCATGCCGTAAATTCTGTTATTGGTAATCGTTCTGTTGTAGATGGAAAACCTGTCGAAAATGTTCAAGTTGTTTACAACCGCCTTGATGTTACCGGCGCTTACAATGTAGGTGGTATCGTTGGCAATATGGAAGGTAGTACTGTGCAAAATGCCGAAAACAGCGGCACTGTATCGGCAACGGGGGATACAACGGGTGAATATACGTTTCACACTGACAATACTGCAAATGGATATAGCATTGGTGTAAGTAAAACTGTTAATGTAAATGTAGCTAATGTAGGCGGTATTGCAGGTAAAGCAGATGATACTGTCAATAATGTTAGTAAAATTGAGAATGTAACTAATACCGGTAATGTAAGCAGTAGCAAGCAGGAAAATAATAATTATTACGATGCGGGCAATGTAGGCGGTATTGTTGGTAGTGCTCTTGATACCAATATTACTAACGCAACAAACCGTGAAAATGAAGTGCGTGGTGCACATAATGTAGGTGGCGTGGCAGGGTATTTTGGCAATAGTAATGATGCTAAGGATGCGCCTGATTATACTATTACTAATGGTATAAATGATGGCGGCGATATTATGGCTACTGGTGCACGGTTTAATAATAATTTTGTAAAAGAAATTATTAGACCGGCTAGCGATAGACAAACAGAAGAATTTATTATTGGCAATATTGGCGGCGTAGTTGGTTACATGGACGGTGACAATGTTTATGTAACTGGTAGTGCTAACAGAGGTACCGTACATACTAGTGAACCGAATGACCCGGAAAATGTTCAAGATTATGAAAAAGCGGCTAATGTAGGCGGCATTGTCGGAAAAATTGACCGCAGTGATACATTAGAACTTTCTGATTTAAATGGTGAAAAGGGCAAAATAACCAATGCTGCTGTTTCTAACAGCTATAATACTGGTGATGTACTTGGTTATACTGGAGTTGGCGGCGTTGTAGGCATGATGTATAATGGTGAAGTTGCTGGTTCATATAATTTAGGTTATATTCGTACTACACGACAGTCATCAGTTGGTATAAATAGCATTGATTCTTTAAATATGGGCGGCATTGTTGGCGATACAACTGAAAATTCTGATGCGAAAGCACTATTATATGATGTCTATAATAAAGGGCAAATCGGCGATGAAAAATTTGAATATTTTGGCAGGCATGTTGGTGGTATTGTTGGACGTTTAAGCGGTAGTGTCGTAAAAGCCTATAATACTGGTGCAATTTATAATGGCTATAATGTTGTAGGCGGCATTGCTGGTTGGGTTTTTGAAGGTAGTATTAATAATGCTTTTAACACTGGTAATATTACTGTTTATAATAAAAATAGCCATTCCAGTCAGGTTGGTGGTATTGTAGGTGCAGCTCAAGGTGGACATAATATTGTTATAAATAATGTTTATAATCTTGGTACATTGCGTAGCTTTGATATTGGATATGGTGATAATTCTTTAGGTGGCATTTTAGGTACTGCGACACAAAAAGGCATTGTTACAATTAGCAATGCTTACACAACAGGTAATCTTTATGCCGGAACTAGTAATAATAGTGGGAACGAGTTTATAGAAGATATTTCAAATAATAATGTTAATAGTATTTATGGTTCGCTAGAATATAATGCTAAAGTAAATGCTAACGAGAATACTTATTACATCAAACCTGCATTAGATGAAAATAATAAGCCGCTGTTTACTGAATTAACCGGTGATAGAAATAACGCTAATAAAGCAATAGACTTTACCGATAAAGATAATAGCAAGAATTATGAATTTGATGGCGGAATTACAAGCCCTGATAAAACAAATGGTAGTGTAGATGAAAATAGCGCTTGGCGTATTTACGACGGCAACACACCAATATTAAATGCCTTTTTACCTAATGCCGAAGATTATTTTGATGATAAAAATCTTTCTAATGAAGGCATCGGTTCTATTCAGTACGGTACGGCTTACGACCCGCTTTTAACTATTATTAATGCAGCAAAAGGAACTAATGAATTAAAATATAATTGGGAAGATCTTGGTATTAATAATGCAGCAGGTATAGCAGTTTATGGTGCAGGTTTAACGCTTGATTCTTTTATGGCTACCGGTGCTACTGGTTACTTTGGCGGTACAATTTATGCAGACGGCGCGTTGAATATTAATGGTGTTAATAACGATATTGGTATAGGCAGTGCGGCTGATATTTACGGTTCTGCCGTTAACATTACAACTGATGGTAAAGTAACCATTTATGGCGATGTAACAGCAACCGGCAACACAACAAACGATGTTGATAACAGTGAAATGAAAGTTGAAGATGCCGGTAACATTACTATTAATGCCGGTGATGTTGATGTTTACGGCACTTTAACCTCGGCAACTACTGCTGATTATGGTAATGATGTAAAAATCCCCGGCATTGAAGGGACCGCTGTTACGTGGAATCCCGGTAATGTCAGTGACCCTTATGCAGAGATGAGTGATATTGCTGACCGTTTTGCACATACAACAGGCAAATCTAACGTAAATGGAAACATTATCATTAATGCAGGCAAAGATGAAGACGGCAATGCTATTGGTGGTGGCAATGTAAACATTTACTTTGGCAATCAGGAGCAGGGACTTATAACAACCGGCGGAGATTTGCAGGTTGAAGCAACCGGAAATATTTTTGTAGACAGCGACCTTGATGTTGGCGGCAATTTAAAGTTGACCAGTACCGGTAAAAACAGCGAAATTCTTTTAACTTTAACCAACATCGGCAAAGTGCAGGCCGATAAATTTACCGGTGTTATAGAAAACTTCCTTAACGGCAAAAATATAGCTGATATTAATGCAAGCGATTTGCTAAAAGTTATACAAAAAGCTTATCCCGGTGTTGAGTTTACGGACGCATATGCTAAGCGCATAGTTGCTGCTTTGACAAAGTACGAAGAAAGTGGCAATAAAGCATCTGCTATTGAACAATTAAATAATGATATTGCTGTTGCCTATATGCACCAGTTTATGCATAATTTTGATAAGACTGTTGAGGGAAGCAATAAAATTTATCTTAATGCTGATTCCGGCAATGCTAAACTCACTGTTGATATGTGGGATTATAACCACAATAAGTATGATTTTGAGAAATATGACACTAAATTTGATGAGCATGGAACATAGCATACTTTTAAAGACGAACTTGATAATCTGGATTTACATGTTAATAATGATACTGCTGGAGTTCATGCCAATGCATCGGAATATGTTTATGTTGAAGTAAGTAACGGCGCACAGTTAAAAGCCATTCAGCAGGCTGGCGCTGATGCGCTCGCTTACAACTACGCGTTGATGGGCGACATCAATGCCAGCGGCGTAAGTGGTTATGAAGCTATTGGCGCAGGCAGTGCTAATGGCTTTACCGGCACTTTTGACGGCCGCGGCAACCGCATTATTGGGTTAACGGTTGATGGTAAAGATACTGCTAACGCTGGTATTTTTGATACTATAGGCACAAACGGCGTTGTTAAAGACGTTAACATTTACAGCGGTAACTTTACCGGTACTGATACAGCCGGTGCAGTTGCAGGCGTAAACAACGGACGTATCGAAGGCGTTGTAACCTTTGGCAACACTGTAACTTCTGCTGGCAATGCAGGCGGCATTGTTGGCGAAAATAAAGGCAGCAGTCAGTTTGATGAAAACGGTAACTTAACCGGCAGCGGCATTTACGATGTTGAAAGCACCGGCAGTGTTATTGCTGGCAGTGATACAGCCGTTGCAGGCGGGTTGGTTGGCACAAATAACGGCACACTCGGAAACAGTTACAGCAACAGTGCTGTTACTGCCAATATAGGAACAGGCTCCGGTCTTGGCGGTGTAGTTGGTGTAAACCAAGGTACTGTGTCATTGGTTGACAGCCTTGGTGTAACTAACGGTACAAATAGCACTAACGTAGGCGGCGTTATCGGCATTAACAGTGGTACGCTCAGCAGCGCTTATAACGAAAGCATAGTTAACGGTTATAGTAATGTCGGCGGTATTATTGGTACTAATGGTACTTATACTGTAAATGATGATACAATAACTTGGACTAGGCGCGGCACAGTTTCTAATATTGTAAACGCAACCAGTGTTACCGGTAAAGATAAAAATAATGCCAGTGAATATGTCGGTGGCCTTGTAGGCATTAACGGAGGCAGCGTTGAAAACGGACGCAACAACGGCACTATTACAGGTATTAACTTTGTTGGAGGTATGGTTGGCAGCAATGCTCAAGGCGCAACACTTACTAACATTACTAATGATAGCTCTGCTGCTATTGAAGGCGAAAAATATGTCGGCGGTATTGCAGGCAGCAACGCTGGTAAAATAAGCGCTACTGATGATACACTTATTAATCGCGGCAGTATTACTGGCAACAAATTTGTCGGTGGCGTGGCAGGTGTTAATGAGGATGGCGGTACTATTGAGAATACAATTTCTAATATTGAATTGAATGTAAAAACGCCTTATACTAATGACGGTAATCTTAATAATGACCCTGCGTTTTTTGGCGGTGTCGTTGGTCAAAACAGCGGAACGATTATTGGCGCTACTAACCAAAGTTCTGTGGACGTTGCTGCTGACGGCGCAACTTATGTTGGCGGTATTATTGGGCAAAATACTGCAAGCGGTAGACTTGAAGGCGAAATTCTTAACCAAGGTTCTGTTGCTGGTAAATCCAATGTGGGCGGCATTATTGGCTTAAATGAAAATAAAAAAGTTTTACAAGGTGCGGCAAGTAACAGATTAACTGTTACAAATGAAGGCGATGTAACTGCCGAAGATGGTGGAGCTGCCGGTATCTTCTATGCTAATACCGGCAATATCAGTTATGCAGATATTACTAATACAGGTACGGTAACCGGTGGTAGAGAAACTGACAGTGTAACCGGTGGTTTGTTTGGTACAAATTCAGGTGAGATTACCAACTCTACACTTACTAATACTGGCGTTGTTACCGGCGGTGGTACGGTTGGCGGTTTGATTGGCAATAACAGCGGCAGCGCAACAGATTCCACCTTTACCAACAGTGGTACTGTATCAGGCAATACCAATGTCGGAGGGCTGTTTGGCACTAATAGTGGTAAGTTTGAAACATCATCGCTTATCAATACAGTAAACGCGCAGGTTATTGGTATTGAAAACGTCGGCGGTTTAATTGGATACAACACCGGTACTATTACCGGCGGGCGTGATGAAGCAGACAGTTACTACAAATATAAGGTTTACAACAACGGTGTTATTAATGTCGGTACGTGGACTGATAGTGACGGCGACGGAGTAGTAGATGTAGATACTAACGAATTTAATGCCCAGGCAGGCTCTGACATCGGTGGTCTTATCGGAGAAAACGCTGTTGGTGGCAACTTAACCGCAGGTTACAACACCGGCGCAATCAACGCAAATGGCAGTACTAATGTTGGCGGCATTGCAGGCAGCAATGCAGGTACTATTGACCAGGTATTTAACACCGTAATGACGGAAAATGGTCAAAATCAAACTATTACCGGCAGCACTAACGTTGGCGGCTTAGTTGGCAATAACAGCGGCACGTTGAGCAATGCTTATAATACAACGGAAGTTGTTGGTGATACCAATATTGGAACAATAATTGGCAATAATATTAACAATGTTAGCAATGTTTATAATACTTGGAATGTAGAAAATAGTAATATAATTGGCACAGGCAATTCTGCTAATAACGCTTATAATATTGATTCTAACAAACAAGCTGATTATTCTGATCTTGATTTTAATCATACGTGGAAAATCTATGAAGGTAATAGCAGTCCGTTGTTAAAGGTGTTCTTAACCAATTTAACAATTAAAGATGTTAATGAAAATGGCTTAACGCTTAAAGAGTTTTTGAACATTGTGTATAACGGCAATGAACAAGACCTAAATATTAAAGACCTTATTGATAATGGTTTTGTTGAAGTACCTGATGAAGAAGCACTTAAAGCGTATTACAATACGCTGATAAGTGACAGTAATTTAGGCGAAAGTTATTTGCTTGACAACACTGATGGCCAAAAAATGGCAGGTAGTTACAATAATTGGCTGTATTCTGCACAAATTCATGGCAGCACTGATACTGAAAGCCAATTTAATCCTAATAATTTAGGTTATGATATTATATATGCCACGAATGATAGTGGTACTATAGAAATTGATAAGGCTAAATTAACTATTACTTTAGATGATGTTTATAGGATTTATGGTCAATTAGGTCTTAAAGATGGCTATGCATATTCGATAAAAGATATTGATGGATTGGCAGAGGCAGATGCAAATTATGAAACTTCAATAGGCATTGTTGACACTACAATTGTTGACAGCGCACTGGCAGATCCTAATACCAATGGTAAAGATACTAAAGATGCAGGTGGTAATTATAGTTGGTCAGCTAATGTTACTTTAAATGAGTATATTAACGATAACTATGATGTTGAATTTGCAGGTGGCAATTCTTACATCGAAAAAGCTAATTTGACTATTACTTTAGACGATGTAGAACGTGTTTACGGCAATATTGATTTTGCTAACGGCACTGGCTATGCAATTGAAAGTGCTAACCTTGTTAACGGCGATAGTGGGTTAGGCCTTGACTTAAGTAAAATTACTGTTAGCGATGATGGAGCTTTAATTATTGTTAATGGCGAAACCAGAACTAATAATGTTGATAATTACAATTGGTCTGTATCCAATGATGCTTCCAACTTTACCGGTGTAGATAACCTTGGTACTAATTACAATATTACTGTTGTAGCTGGTGATTCTAATGTTACGCCTAAAACAATTACTTTAGCTGACCTTGTTGCAACAATCGTTTATGGTAATCAGGACGGAAAAGGTTTTGTGTTGGATAGCAATAGCAACTTGGTGCTTGATGGCTTGGTTTACGGTGATAATGTAACTATCAGTGGTGATGCAGTTTATAATGTTATAGAAGATAGTGAATATGATAAGGACAGGAACGGCAGAGATACTGCCGATGTAGGTACCTACGAAGACAGCTTAAGCGTAAGTGGAATTACTTTAAGCGGCGGCAAAGCCGGAAACTATCTTCTTGATACAACTGCTGCCGTTGGTGATATTGAAGTAACACAGGCAACATTAAATGTAACTTTTAATGATGTTGAACATATTTATGGTAATGCAGGCTTAAGCAATGGTACTAGTTATGGCGTAAATGATGTAACTGGTATAGTTAATAGCGATAATGAAGAAGACATTAATAACAGTTTGAGCTTTGTGTTTGTTGATGGAAGTGATACTGCTTTAACAGGTTCAACTGGCAGGGTAACTAATGACGTAGGTACTGGTTATGAATATCAAGGTACTGTCAACACAACCAATAACAATTATAAAGTTGTTGTAAATGGCACTAACAGTAATACCGGCATAGGCAAATCTGAAGTAACCAAGGCTACGGTTCAAATTAATTTGGACGACATTACCCATGTTTATGGTCAGCCCAGTGATGATTATAAAATTAAAGATGATATTATCTGGGTAAATGGTGATGCTTACAGTGTTAATGATATAGTAATTACGGATAACACTGTTGATGATGACGCTATTGACAAGACTACCGGCAAAACAAATAACGCAGGTGGCCAATATAAATGGAATGCCAGCGTAGATGCCAGTGGCAATAATGCTGAAATTATTAACAAAAATTATAATTTTGAGGTAGTAGAAGGTAATTCTTACGTTGACCAAGCTGAACTTACAATTAATCTTGGCGATATTACTCATACTTATGGTGAACCTAATAAAAACGGTTATACCTTTACCGCGAATGGATGGGTATATGGTGAAGATTATAGCGGTGATATTAGTATAGGCAGCCTCGGCAGCGGTATAACGGATAATGCGCTTAAAGATAATAATGAGCATACCAACAATGCTAATACGGCAGCAAATCCGTATTATACCTGGACTACCAAGGATTATAGTATCAGCGGAGAAGGAGCAGTAAACTATAAGATAACAGTTGTAAATGATGGCAAATCTTATGTTGATAAGGCTAATTTGGTAATTACTGCTGATGATGCAAATACTACTATTGGTAATATGCCGGACAGGTTTACCGGCACGGATATTCAAGAGCAACTTGTTAACGGAGATATTATCAGTGATGATATTTATCATTACGGGGTAAGTGCTGATACAGATGTAAATGTTGCCGGTGAGCATAACATTGGTATTTATATCAATGGAACTTATTATGAATTGCAAAATCCTGATTGGTCATCTGAAAATGGGCTGGGCTTTTTTGCAAACTATAATGTTACATTTGAACCCGGCACTTTAACAGTCAGCGCATATGATATTCCTGAAGACTGGCCGCATAACCGTTGGGATTACCTCTTTAACGATGCTCCGTTTGACCGCAATAAAGACTTCCGTGAACGCAAAGCAGAAGTAAACTTTGTAGACGGCGGCATGGAGATTTAAAAGTAGTGCATTAAATAAAAACACCTGTGGATATTTCCACAGGTGTTTTTTGTAGTATTCAAAAAGTTTTTAGTAAAATGTAAAGCAGGGCAGCTGCACTGCTGGTTTTACGCAGGCAGCATTTCCCTTCACCACGCCCTTGAGCCAAGCTCCGGATGGCGGCCCGGAGATAAGTGCAGGCGTTTGGCAAGTTCCACCGCTTCTTCAAGCGGCAGGTCGCCGGCGCGCTCACCGTTTTTTTCAAATACGCAGTGCGGGTCTTCGCTGCCAACTTCGCCTCCGGGCAGGTAAATGTATTCTCTGTTGTCGTTGTCGGCAAGTATAATGCCATTAAGTAACTGTTCAGCTAAAATTTTGCTCATTTGTGCTCCTTAAAACATGCGGCGTTTCCACAGCCAGTAGCCGGTAACCCCGGCAACCAGAAGCGAGGTGCCGCCTATTACGAGAAATCCGTACGGGCTGTCGGAAAGCGGCACGGGTACGTTCATACCCCATAAGCCGCCGATGGTGGTTGGTATGGCCAGTATAATCGTTACGGATGCCAGAAACTTCATTACAAGGTTCAGGTTGTTGCTGATGATGGAGGCGAACACTTCCATCATGCTGTTTAAAATGTGGCTGTACATTTCAACCATTTCAATAGCCTGCTTGTATTCGATGATAACGTCTTCCAGCAAATCCTCGTCTTCTTCATACAGTTTGATGAGGTGTGCGCTCTGGTTGGTGGAGCGCAGGCGCAGCAGTTTTTCGGTTACAATGTAATTGCTGCGCAGGGAGGTTGTAAAGTATGTTAAGGATTTCTGTAAGTCCAGCATGTTAAAAAGCTCGCTGTTTTCCATGGACTGGCGCAGGTGCTGTTCCAGTTCGTCAGTGCGTTTGATAATAATGCGGATGTATTTCAGATATAATGTTGCCGATTTATAGAGTATCTGAAAGAGAAAGCGCGTCTTTTTAAAGGTGCTAAACATTTTATAGTTGTAGGAAGAAAAATCGGCGATAACGGCGTTAGGCTCCAGGCAGACGGTTACAATGTAATCTGCCGATACGATAATGCCGAGCGGCAGCGTGTCGTAATCTTTGTTGCTGCGCAGCACAGGGATGTCGATAAGGGTGAGTATCTGGTCGTCCTCGGTTTCGATACGGGATTTTTCTTCATCGTCAAGCGCGGCGCTTAAAAAGTCCATCTGAATGCCGGTGGCATCCGCCACTTCGTGCAGTTCTTCGGGTGAGGGACTGACGATGTCTATCCAGCAGCCTTTTTCCAGGCTGTCCAGTTCCAGTTCGTCCATGCCGTTATTGGTGCTTTTCATAATTCTGTACATTGGCGGTCCCTCCTTCCGTTTGCAATGTGAATTAAAGCCGCAGCGCGGGGCTGTAAATTTAATTCACTCTGCAATCTTTTAAATATTCGGCACAAAAGCGCAAAATCCTTGTTAAAGGGGCTGTTTAGTTAAATTTTTTACAAAATTTTAAACTGCAGGGGCAGAGTTTTTACTTTTCTTTAATAAAAATTGTTGATATAATATAACTAATTTTAAGAGCAGGAGGGTAGTATTGTAGCTTAGAGCGGATTTTTTGTGAAGAAAGGTAGTGCAGCAGGATGAATGTTCAGTTGATTATTGTTGTTGTGTATATTGCGCTTTTGTTCGCAATAAGTTTTTACGTTAAAAGCAGGGCGGATAAAGGCTCTGCGGAGTATCTTTTTGCGGGGCGCAAGCTTGGCCCGGTGCTGATTGCCGTTAATATTACGGGCCTTGCCGTTGGTGCGGCTTCTACCGTTGGCGTTGCCGAAAACGCTTACAAGGTTGGCATGGCGGCAGGCTGGTACAATGCGGCGTGGAGCGCGGGCGCCATTATTATGGGCCTTGTGGCGGCAGGCAAGCTGCGTGCCATGAAGGTTTCCACCATTCCGGAATTTTTTGAAAAATATTACGATACCAAAGGCCGCGTTATCAGCGCGGTTGGGCTTGTAATTATCATGTCCGTTATTACTGCGCTTCAGTATCTCGCCGGCGGCGCGATTCTGGCTTCGCTTCTGCCCGAATATTTCTCGTTCCGCGGCGGCATGATTGTGAGCGCGGTGGTATTTATCGGCATTACGCTTATCGGCGGTTTGTGGTCGAGCGGTTTGTCCAATATCGTCAGCGTTGTTTTAATTTACGCGGGCATTTTATATTCCTGCGTGGCAGCGGTGGACCACAGCGGCGGGCTTGATGCCATTGCGGCGCAGCTTCCGGCCGGACTTGACTGGTTTGACCCGTTTGCAGGCATTCCGCTGGCCGTTATTATCGGCTGGTTTATTGTTATGATTACGCAGGCCATTACGGCGCAGGGCCCTGTGCAGATTGCCTGCGGCGCGCGTGACGCCAAAACCGCGCGCAACGGCTTTATTCTTGGCGGCCTTTTAATTTTCCCGGTAGGCTTTTTGTGCGCACTTCTGGGCATTATCGGCAAGGTGCAGTTCCCGGAAATTTCGGCAACTCTGGCACTGCCTAAAGTTGTTATGGCGCTTGACCCGATTGCCTCTGGCACTACGCTTGCGGCTTTGTGGGCAGCGGACGTATCTACCGCCTGCACAATTCTTCTGGGCGCAGGTACGCTGTTCAGCCAGGATATTTACAAACGCTTTATTAATCCGTCCGTAACGGACGACCGCTTTGTTAAAATTAACCGCCTGACTATTCTGGCGGTTGGCATTATAACCTTATGGTTTGCTTTTAATGCTGCCGGTATTTTAAAAACCATGGTGGCAGGGCTTTCGATGACGACGGCGCTGACCTGCGTATTTTTGTTTACGGTGTTTGCGCCCGGTTTGTGCCGCCGCAGCAGCGCGTTCTGGACTACTCTGGCAGGGCTGTTGGGTCTTGTGGTATGGGAGTTTGTACCGGCGCTGCATGTTTTGCAGCATGTAATTTATTTTGAATGGCTGCTGTGCATTATCGTGTTCCTCATTGTAGCCGTGTTTGACAAAACACCTATTAAAAAACCGGAAATGGTGGAGGAAGACTGACCATGGCAGAACAGAAACTGACGAGCATTGAAATAGGGCGTGCGGCATTGCGTATTGCCGTTACCGAAAACCGTGCGGAGGAGCAGCGCATTAAAGAGCAGCTGGCGGCAAAGGGCATCCGCAGCACGGCGGTTGATTTTGGCGGCGAGTTTATGCCGAGCGTTGTTAAATTTGTGGAGCGTGCCGTTGTTGCGGCGCAGCGTCAGGGCATTGTTACGGAAACCCACGTTGGCGCGGGCGCTGTTGCAGGCGCTGCCCACGCTGCTTTGGAGCAGCTTGTAACAAAGGCGGCAGGCTTTAACGTGGGCGGCAAAATTGGCATTGCCCGCAGCGGCGAGCATTTGTGCGTTGCCATATATATGGCGGTTGGCGTGCTGAACCTTGACGAATTGTGCGTTGCTTTGGGGCACCGCTCACTGGCAAGTGAAGAATAAAGGAGCAGTATGAATATTATAGACATTATCGGGCCTGTAATGATTGGCCCTTCAAGTTCGCATACGGCGGGTGCAGTAAGGCTGGGGCTTTTAGCTGCCGGTATTTTGGGCGCGCCGCCCGTTAAGGCGCAGATTGATTTGCACGGCAGCTTTGCGCATACCTACCGCGGGCACGGCACTGATGTGGCGCTTTTGGCCGGGCTTATGGGCTGGCTGCCTGATGACGCGCGTATTCCGCAGGCGCGTAAATATGCCGCGGAAGCAGGGCTGGAATATAATTTTGCCAAAGTTAACCTGGGCGATTTAACACACCCCAATACAGCGCGCTTTACGCTGACTGCAAAAGACGGCAAAAGCTGCGAGGTTATCGGTTCCTCCATCGGCGGCGGGCAGGTTAAGGTGTCTGTCATTGACGGCGCGGAGGTTGAATTGGACGGCAAGCTGCCTGCGCTGTTGGTATCGCATACCGACAAGCCCGGCGTGATTGCGCTTGTAAGCAGCACGCTGGCAAGTGCGTCCGTAAATATCGCAACCATGCGCGTGTTCCGCAAAAACAAAGGCGGGCTGGCAACGATGGTGCTTGAGTGCGACCAGAAAGTGCAGCCTGCAATAGTGCAGCTGCTGGCGGCACTGCCGCCTATTGACACGGTGCGCTTTGTAGACAGCGTGCTTTGAGGTGAAAGATGGCAAACGACAAAATTTCATTAAATGCATTAATAGAAGAAGCAGAAGCGGCAAAACTGAGCCTGAACGCTTATTTGCTGCCGCAGAGCGCTGCTGAACTGGAAATTACGGAAGAAGAACTGCTTGCCAAAATGGCGCAGATGCTGAAAGTGATGGAAGAAGCCGCAGCCTATGGGCTGACTGGCGTGCGCTCGCACAGCGGCTTAACCGGCGGCAGTGCGCTTAAACTGCAAAACGCGGCAGAGCAGCCCGGTTTTAATAAACTTTTGGGCGCTCTTGCAACGGACGCCGTAACTTATGCCCTTGCCGTAAGCGAATGCAACGCTGCCATGGGCAGAATTGTGGCGGCTCCCACGGCAGGTGCGGCAGGCGTGCTTCCCGGCGTGCTGTTGGCTTTAAAAAAACACTGTAATTTAACGGAAGAACAGCTGGCACGCGCGCTTGTTGTGGCAGGGCAAATCGGGCTTGTAATTGCAGCCCGTGCCTCGCTTGCGGGTGCGGTTGGTGGCTGCCAGGCAGAATGCGGCAGTGCGGCGGCTATGGCGGCAGGCGCGGCTGTTGACGCTTTGGGAGGCACTCCTGCGCAGGCAGGAACTGCCGTAAGCATTGCTTTTAAAAACATGCTGGGGCTTGTTTGCGACCCTGTGGCAGGGCTTGTGGAAGTGCCCTGCATAAAACGCAACGGCGGTGCGGCAGTGCAGGCGCTTTTGGCGGCAGAAATGGCGCTGGCAGGCATCAGCAGCTTTATTCCGGCGGACGAAGCCATTGACGCCATGAAATGGGTGGGCGACTCCATGCCCTGCGCGCTGCGCGAAACTGCGGGCGGGGGCCTTGCACAAACGCCTACGGCGCTGGCGTGGGCCAAAGCGTGGTTTGAACGCGAATAGCCGCAAAAAGCGGTTTTGTAAAATTAATGACATTTTATATTAAAAATTTTTACAAAAAATATTGACAGAACCTGTCTGCTATGATAGAATTACATTCGTCGCCAAGCGTATCTTGGTAAAATGGTGGCTGTGGTGAAGCGGTTAACACGGCGGATTGTGGCTCCGTTACGCGAGGGTTCGAATCCCTCCAGTCACCCCATATTTTTGGGGCGTAGCCAAGTCGGTAAGGCACGGGACTTTGACTCCCGCATGCGTTGGTTCGAGTCCAGCCGCCCCAGCCAAATAACGTGATCCACTAGCTCAGTCGGTAGAGCACCTGACTTTTAATCAGGGTGTCCCGCGTTCGAGTCGCGGGTGGATCACCATTTTTTTATCTGTTAAACGCTGTACCAATGCAGGTGCAGCGTTTTTGTGTTTTCTGTTGGAGCAACCAATCAGAGTGTATTGGGAGCAACGTGGTGAGAATAACTGGTAAAAATAATAACGCCGCGGCTTGTGTCACGGCGTTTCTTTCTGCTGTATTTTATTTTAGCCTTCCGTCCGGCGCTTTGCTTCTCTTTCTTTTTGCAGGGCTTCCTGCTGCTGTTTTTCACGCTTGCGTATATCCCGCAGGCAGCCGAAAAAAACATAAAGGAAAAAGCAGTTTATGCCCAAACCAACAGTTGCCACATACATACGCCCCGAAGGGTCCATACCCTGTGAACAGCTATAAAAAATCCAATTCCAAAGGCCCATAAAAAGAGCGAAAAAAATATATAAAAACGGGCGTGTAACTTTAGGGTCGTCTGTTTCATAAGTCCACCAGACGCCGTGCCCTTTGCGGTATTCCAAGCCGCCCGGCCCGTCATGCTCCACAAAGCCGTCTTTGGGCGTCTGGCGTACAACGCCTTTTTTACTGTAACTGCCGTTGGCGTTCTTTTTAAAGGAGGTAGTTTTTTCTTCCATAATTGCCTCCGCGGGTTTACTGTCATAATAGGTAACATAGATTTTAAGTTAATTACTTTAATTTTATTATATAGAACAGATTCTATTTTATCTATCAGACTTATGTAAAATTTAAATGTTGAAAAATTGAGCCGCTTAATATATAATAATAAAGTCAATTTAAATGCGGATGTGGCGGAATTGGCAGACGCACCAGACTTAGGATCTGGCGCCTTCGGCGTGCAGGTTCGACTCCTGTCATCCGCACCAGCATTCAACGTCCTGCTTTGGCAGGATGTTTTTTTTATGCCCGTTTTACATTTTTACGTTATAGTTTTATAATAAAAATATCCGTTATTTTTTTATTGAGGGAGCAGATGGTTTATGTTAGGAACGATTGTAAATACCTGCACTATTTTAACAGGCAGCTTTGTGGGCAGCTTTTTAAGCCGCGGCATTAGCGAAAAATATAAAACGGCGCTGTTTGATGCCTTGGGGCTGGCAACGGTCGGGCTTGGCGCCAACGCCGTTGTGCATAACCTGCCCAACAGCGAATATCCGGTGCTTTTTATTGCAAGCCTTGCCATCGGTACAATTATCGGCACAAGGCTTGATATCTGCGGGCGCTTTAACGCCCTGCTTGCGCACTGCAAGGGCGGCGGCAAGCTGGCGGAAGGGCTTTCTACGGCGATACTTCTGTTCTGCATCGGCACGCTTTCCATTTTAGGTCCTATTGAAAGCCGCCTTAACGGCAACAATACTTACCTTTTTACCAATGCAACGCTCGATTTGGTATCTTCCATGATTTTTGCCTCTACTTACGGCTTTGGCATTGCCATTGCGGCGGCGGTGCTGTTTTGCTGGCAGGGCAGTATTTATCTGTTTGCCGGTGTTATTGCGCCGTATTTAACGCCGGGCATGATGACGGAAATTTCGCTTTTGGGCGGCATTTTCCTGCTGAGCAGCGGCGTGGGCATTTTGCAGCTGCGCGACTGCAAAACCTTAAATATGCTGCCTTCGCTTTTAGTGCCGCCGCTGTGGTTTACTATTGTAAGTTTTTTACAGTAATTTTAACAGAAAAATATATTATAATGTTACACTGTGTTGACGAATTAGCCAGAAATGTTTATAATTAGTATCATAATATTTGATATTTAATGAGAGGTGTTGTTTGAAGTGAGTACTACATACAGTGTTTATTTACCTAATTACAGCGTTGGACCGGACTGCTACGAAGCAATTCCGTCCGTAACGGCAAGATATGGCAAAAAGGTTGTTATTATCGGCGGCAAAACCGCGCTGAGCAAAGCCCAGGATGCAATTCTTGCAGCTGTAAAAGGGCACCTTGATGTTACGGCTGTGCTTTGGTACGGCGGCAACTCTACCTATGAAAATGTTGATATGCTGATGAATACCAAAGAAGTTCAGGAAGCCGATATGGTATTTGCTGTTGGCGGCGGCCGTGCTGTTGACTGCTGCAAAACCATGGCGGACAAAATGGGCAAACCCGTTTTCACTTTCCCGACCATTGCTTCCAACTGCGCTGCCTGCACCGCTATCTGCGTTATGTATAAACAGGATGGCAGCCTCGCCGGTTACTATTATCCGAAACACTGCGCAGAACATACTTTTATCAATACCAAGATTATTGCCGAAGCACCGGAAAAACTTTTGTGGGCCGGCATTGGCGACGCACTCAGCAAAGAATGTGAAGTTTTGATTGCCACCGAAGGCAAAAAACTTTTAAACACTCCGCTGCTGGGCCGCGCTCTGGCAGGTGCCTGCACTTCGCCGCTGTTTGAATACGGCAAACAGGCTTTGGCAGACTGCAAAAACAATGTTGTTTCCGAAGCAATTCAGGAAGTTGCGCTGGATATCATCATGAGCACCGGCATTGTTTCCAACCTTACCACTACCGAAAACGATTACTACTACAATTCTTCGCTGGGACACTGCTTCTACAACGCTTACACCGGCCTTGCCTGCGCCGAACGCCATATGCACGGCGAAGTAGTTTCCTTTGGTGTAATTGTGCTTTTAACCTGCGACAAGCAGTTTGAACTGCGCGACAAGATTGCAAAATTCAATAAGGAACTGGGCCTGCCTGTAACCTTAAAAGAACTGGAAGTTGATGAAGCCGGCCTTGAAAAAATCCTTGACCGCGCACCGGCAATTCTCGAATGGAAAAAGACTCCGTACGAAATGACCCGCGAAAAATTCAAACAGGCCATTTTGGATGCCGACGCTTACGGCAAAACCCTGTAATAACATATAAAACAAAAAATCCGCCTTTACGGGCGGATTTTTTTATGCCTTGGCAGACTTTGCTGCCCTGTATTTTGTTTTTAAAGTGCCAGCCAGTTTACCTTATGCCCCTGCTGCGTAAGCATGAGCGCCAAATCTGCGCCGTTAAGCCAGATGGTGGCGGTGTTTGTTAAAAGCGGCACGCCGATAAGACTTTCTTTAAAGGTCGCGTCAATAATAACCGGCACGCGCCCTTCTGCATCGTTTAATGCGCCGAGCGGCGTAACGGAACCGGGCGGCAGGTTCAGCATGGCGTCCAGTTCTTCCGCGGCAGCGAAGGTTAAGCGGCGGCTGCCGAGCTGTGTGCGCAGAGCCTTTAAATCCAGCTTTTTATCCTTCTGCAAAGTTACCAGCCAAAAGTTCTGGTGTTTGTCGTCGCATAAAAACAGGGTGCGGGCAATAGCTTCCGGGTGCGGCAGCTTTAAGGCTTCGCCTTCTTCCACGGTGTAAATGGGCTGGTGTTCAGTAACTTCAAAGGCAATGCCTGCCGCGTTCAGCAGGCTGATAATTTCACTTCTTGCAGCAGCCATCAGATATGCCAGTTTTCAAAGTAGTTAATCTGCATGGCGGCGCGTACATCGTGCAGTGTTTCGGCTGCTGCTGCGCGCGCGGTTTCGCTGCCTTGTTTTAAAATCATTTTTACTTCGTCAAGGCGCTGTTCCCACATATGGCGGCGTTCGCGGATGGGGGCAAGCTCGGCCTGCATTACGTTGTTGAGGAATTTTTTAACTTTTACGTCGCCCAGTCCGCCGCGCTGGTAATGCGCTTTCAGCTCGTCAAGGTTTGCGTATTCCGGCAAAAATTCCGCAAAATGTTCGGGGCGGGAGAAAGCGTCCAGATAGATAAATACCGGGTTGCCTTCAACCTTGCCGGGGTCTTCCACGCGCACGTGGTTCGGGTCAGTAAACATCGACATAATTTTCTTTTTAATAACATCCGCTTCGTCGCTGAGGTAAATGCAGTTGCCCAGCGATTTGCTCATTTTGGCCTTGCCGTCAATGCCGGGCAGGCGCAGGCAGGCTTTGTTGCCCGGCAGGATGATTTCCGGCTCGGTTAATGTTTCGCCGTAAACGCTGTTAAACTTGTTAACAATTTCCTTGCACTGTTCCAGCATCGGCAGCTGGTCTTCGCCGACAGGCACTGCCGTTGCGCGGAAGGCGGTAATATCGGCCGCCTGGCTGATGGGGTATACAAAAAAGCCTACGGGAATGCTGGCTTCAAAATTACGCATTTTAATTTCGGTTTTAACGGTCGGGTTGCGCTGCACGCGCGATACGGTTACAAGGTTCATATAATATGCGGTGAGCTCCGTAAGCTGCGGTACGGCAGACTGAATGAAAATGGTGGATTTTTCCGGGTCGATGCCGCAGGCAAGGTAATCAAGAGCCACTTCCAGTACGTTCTCGCGCACTTTTTCGGGGTGCTCAGCGTTATCGGTCAGCGCCTGAGCATCGGCAATCATAATAAATACCTTGTCAAACTGGCCGGAGTTTTGCAGTTCCACACGTTCTTTTAAAGAACCGGCGTAATGCCCAACGTGGAGCCTGCCGGTCGGGCGGTCGCCCGTTAAAATAATTTTCTGCATTTTCTTACCTCACAATCAAATAATATCGTAAAATCCGCCCTGGCGGAGATATAACTAATTTATATTATAACACAAATTTTGCTGTGTTAAAACAAAGCATATCTGCGCCGCAGCGCGATTTTAGTTTTTAACTTCTTATTTTAGTAAAGTTTATAATTAACTTATTTGCTGGCCGTATAAAAAATCCACAGAACAAAATTCTGTGGATTTTTTATGTTTATAGTGTCTTACAATCCTGCCTGTTCTACGCCGCTGAAAAGGTAGCCTAAATGCGTGGTGCTGTTTAAAAGTACGACGCGCCATACGCCTTCATTATATTCCAGTACGTTAATGCAGGCGTTATCCTGCTTGATATGCCAGAAGTGGCTCATATCAAGCCCCAGCAAGTCGCAGATAATGGCTTTGTTGACGGCGTCGTGCGCGGCAACAAGAATTGTTTTGCCTTCGTATTTTTCTGCATATTCGTCAAAAGCGGCGCGGGCGCGTCTGCGTACGTCTTCCAGATTCTCACCGCCCGGCATCTGCACTTTGTGCGGCTCAGTATGCCACTTTTTAAATTCTTCGGGGTAATGTGCCTGTATTTCGCAGGCCAGTTCGCCTTCCCACGTGCCGTGGTTAATTTCCGTAAGTCGTTTGTCGCTGTGTACCGGCAAATGGTGTAAATCGGCGCAGGCCTTGCAGGTTAAAAACGAACGTTTTAAAGGGCTTGAAATACATAAATCAAGATGTACGTTTTTTAACCCTTGCGCCAAAAGCCCTGCCTGCGCAAAGCCTTTTTCGCTCAGGCGGGTGTCTTCCTGCCCCTGGTAGCGTCCCTGTAAATTCCAGTTGGTTTCTCCGTGGCGTATTAAAATAATGCGTACCATATTATCCCTCGCAGTTTATAAGTTTCACGTCGATAATGCCTTCTATGCCGCGCAGTTTCAGCATAATATCGTTAGGAATGTCGCCGCTGGTGGCAATAGCCATTAAGTTGGTGCCTTCAATGGCGGTGCTGCCTACCTGCATGCCGTTGATGTTGATGCCTGCGCTGCCGAGCACGGTGGCAATCTGCCCAATCATGTTGGGCTTGTCAAGGTGCGGTGCCAGCAGCAGGTAGCCTTCGGGCTTAAAGTCCAGGCGGAAGCGGTCAATCTGCACAATTTTGGCTTCTTTGCCTGCAAACAGGGTGCCGGTAAGCGTGTGCTCGCCTTTTTCGGTGGCAATTTTTACATTAATGGCGGTGCTGAAGTAACCGGTGCGGTGCGATTTTACGTCGCGCACCTGCAAGTGGCGTTTTTTGGCAATGCCCGGCGCATTTACAAAGTTAACGCTGTCCTGCAGAATCGGGTTCAAAAGGCCTTTTAAAAAGGCGGTGGTCAGCGCCTGCGTTTCCGTTGCGGCCAGTTCGCCGGTGTATTCAATTTCCACGGCTTTAATCGGCCCTTCGGCCAGATAAATACCGATGGTGCCGAGGCGTTCTGCCAGTTTAAAGTACGGAGCGATAACGCTGGCAACGCTTTTGGGGATGGGCGCCATGTTAACGGCGGTCATTACGGGGCGGCCTTCCAGCGCGTCGATAACGCCGTAAGCAACGTCTACAGCGACGCCAATCTGCGCTTCAATGGTGCTGGCGCCAAGGTGCGGGGTCTGCACAACCTGCGGCATGCCGATAAAGGGGTTGTTTTCCGGCGTAAGAGGTTCTTCGGGGTATACGTCAATGGCGGCTCCGGCTACTTTGCCGCTTTTTAAGGCTGCGGCAAGTGCATCGGTATCCACGCAGCCGCCGCGGGCACAGTTTACAATGCGCACGCCGTCTTTCATTTTGGCAATGGCTTCGGCGTTTATAATGTTGTGAGTTTCTTTCGTCAGCGGTGTGTGAATGGTGATATAGTCGGATTTAGCCAGCAGTTCTTCAAATGGAACAAGTTCCACGCCAACCTGCTGCGCGCGTTCTTCGGTAATATACGGGTCGTAGCCGATGGTGGTCATTTCCATGGCCTGCATGCGCAGGGCAACGCGGCTGCCTATACGCCCAACGCCGATAATGCCAAGCGTTTTGCCCTGTACCTGAATGCCGTCAAAGCTCTTTCTGTCCCATTTGCCGGCCTGAATGGAAGCGTGCGCCTGCGGAATGTGGCGCGTCATGGCCATCATCATGGCAACGGTGTGTTCCGTGGCGGCAATGGTGTTGCCTTCCGGCGCGTTAAGCACTACAATGCCGCGTGCCGTTGCTGCGGGAATGTCGATATTATCAACGCCGACGCCTGCGCGGCCGATAACCTTTAAGTTTTTGGCAGCGTCGATAACTTCTTTGGTAACCTGCGTCTGGCTGCGGGTTACAAGCCCGTCATATTCGCCGATGCACGCCAGAAGTTCTTCCGTGGGCATATTGGTTTTCACGTCTACATCAAAATGCTCGCGCAGCAGGGCCACGCCTTTTTCGCTTACGTCATCGCTTACAAGTATTCTCATCATTCATTCCTCCGTTTATTCGTGTTTTGCCTGGTATTCTTTCATAAAATCCGCAAGGGCGCGGCAGGCCTCGGGCGTTACGGCGTTGTAGGCCGATACGCGGCAGCCGCCTACAAGACGGTGACCGCCGATGCCTATGAACCCGCGCTTTTTGCCTTCGGCGATAAAGTCTTTTTCCAGTTCCTGCGTGGGCAGGTTAAAGGTAATGTTCATCAGGCTGCGGCTTGCTTTTTCGGCGTGGCCGCGGTAAAAACCACGGCTAGCGTCGATAACGTCATAAATAAGCTGCGCCTTTTCGCGGTTGCGCGCGGCAATAGCCTTTACGCCGCCCTGCGCTTTAATCCATTGCAGGGTTTTGTTAACCATGTAAATGGCAAATACCGGCGGCGTGTTGTACAGCGAATCGTTATCCGCGTAGTTTTGGTAGCTCAGCATAGGCGGCAGGCCGGTGCGGGCGGTTTCTAAAAACGCCTTTTTAACAATTACAATTACCACTCCGGCAGGGCCGAGGTTTTTCTGCGCCCCGGCATAAATAAGGCTGAACTTTTTAACATCAACCGGGCGGGAAAGGATGTCGCTCGACATATCGCAGATAACCGGAACGCTGACATCGGGGAAGTTCTGCCATTCCGTACCGTAAATGGTGTTGTTGGCGGTTATGTGCAGGTATGAGGTATCCGGTTTAAGCTCCAGCCTTTGTGGAATGTAGCTGTGGTTTTTATCTGCGCTTGTGCAGGCTTCGTAGGCTTCGCCAAAGCGTTTGGCTTCTGCCATGGCTTTTTTGGCCCATACACCGGTGTTGGCATAGGCAGCGCGTTTGTTGGTAAAAAAGTTGGCTGCCGTCATTAAAAACTGTAAGCTGCCGCCGCCCTGTATAAATAAAATATCGTAATCATCGGGAATTTCCATCAGCTGGCGCAAAAGCGCTTTGGTTTCCGCGTGCATGGCGGCGTATTCCGGGCTGCGGTGGCTCATTTCAATAATGCTCATGCCGGTGTTTTTATAGTTTAAAAATTCTGCCCGGGCTTCCTGCAAAACTTCCAGCGGCATGGCCGAAGGCCCGGCGTTAAAGTTGTAAACTCTGTCCATAATATCCCTCCAAAATAAAAATAGAGAAGCCGTCCTTGGGACGAGCTTCTCTTTCTCGTGGTGCCACCCAAATTCAGCGCGCAGGCAAACGGCAAAGTGCTGGTAAAAAATAAAACCCCCATCCCACATGGGACGAGAGTTACCCGCGTTGCCACCCAAATTGCCTTACGGCCATCTTTAGTAACGCTGTATCGGGCGCTGCCCGGCGGATTCGTCACCCGCATCTCCGGAGCGGAACTTGCTGCACGCTGCTGCCGCCTCGCATCTTCCGGCGGCTTTCTGAAAGCATTGTTGCTGCTTTTTCTCCATCATCGTGTTGCTGTTATTAATTTATAGGGCTATTATAGCAGGTTTGGGGGGCTTGTCAACAAAATAACGGCAAAAAATAAAATTAAAAATAAAAGGCGTTAATTTTGTAACGCAGTTTACAAAATGTAAGCCACCGCTTTAATAAGGCAGGCTTATAAATAAACTGAACTTATTTAATTAATAAGTATAACTCATAAACAAGCGCGGGCAATAAAAAAGCCCGGCTGTAAATGCCGGGCGGGTGAAGCTTGTTATTATTTTGTTTCTGCGCTTTCAAGCTGCGGTGCTGCTGCGTCTTCAAGGCCGCCTACGTTGCCGCGCAGTACGGCGCCGGTTTCAACGGTGAGCTTTTCACAGCGCACATCGCCGGTAATAACACTGCTGGCAAGCACTTCCAGCGTGCCCTTGGCAACAATGTTGCCTTCAATTTTGCCTGCAACCGTTACATTGGCGCCAAAAATATTGGCCTTAATATTGCCGGTTTCACCAACAACAACATCGCTTTCCGAAAACACAATGCCGCTGAAGGTGCCGTCGATACGGATAGAACCCTGCGCGGTAATGTTGCCGGTAATCTGCGTGCTTTTGCCGATATAGGCTTCAAAATTATCTACCGCCACTTTAGGCAGGGCGGAATTTGTTTTTGCATTATTATTGTTTGAAGAACCAAACATTGTCTTGCTCCTTTAAAACTATCTGATTAATTTAAGCGGGTCGGAATCCTGTCCGTTAATGATAACTTCGTAATGCAGGTGCGGGCCGGTGCTGTAACCGCTGCTGCCCACATAACCGATAACGTCGCCTTTTTCCACATACTGGCCGGAAGAAACTTCAATGGACGACATATGCCCGTAAGCAGTTTCGTAACCGTAACCGTGGCTGATTTTTACATAACGGCCGTAACCGCTGTACCAGCCTGCGTATTCCACATAACCGGTTGCGCCTGCGTAAACCGGCGCACCGTAGTCGTTGCCGATATCAATGCCGGGATGGTAATCGTAGCCGGTGCCGCTGAACGGGTTGGCTCTGCCGCCGAAGCGGGAAGTAATTTCACCGCCGGCCGTAGGCCAGATGTCAGGAGTAGCATCGAGCTTTGCATTGCGTTCGTGAAGCTGTGCCAGCAAATCGCCGAGCACTGCTTTTTTCTGCTGCATTTCTGTCTGCAGGTTTTTAGCCTGGGCTGCGGTAACATCAATCATTTTAATGTCCGCCGGGGCGGAAGGGCCGCCTTTGCCCATGTACTGGCTGCGGTCAATGCCGCCGCGGGAAGGCTGCTGGCTTACATTATTGCCAAGAGCTTTGCGCACTTCGTTTTCCAGTGCGGAAAGTTCAGCCATGTCCTTCTGCATTTTTTCGTTTTCTTTCTGCAGTTCGGCCAGCTTCTGGTCCTGCGCTGCTTTATCGTTGCGGTAAGCTATAAGTTCGTTCTGTTCCTGGTGTGCCTGGTAAACAACCAGGGAAGATTTTGCTGCAATGCCAATGCCTGCCAGAAGCAGGATGCCGCAGAAAATGCCGATTTTTTTCAGCAGGCTTGCGCGGAAGCTGAAGCTTTTCGGTTCTTTGCCGCGGTGGGGAATGAACATAATCGTATATTCGTTATCGACTTTACGCTGCTGTCGTTTTAACGGTTCCATGCATAAACTACTCCTAACTGATAAAACTTTATTCTGTCCGCTTTTACACAAGTACTATTATATTTTCTCACAAATCGCCTTAAAAAACAACCAAAAAGCCGCAAAAAAATGTGAAATCTTGCTAATTTAACATAATTTGCTGCTAAAACAGCGTAAATTGCTGTTATGTAGGCTGTGAGGGCATAATAGTTTACACGGTGAAGAACTAACGGCAATAGTTATAAAATACATATTAACAGTTAATTAATATACATTTTTTATCAGTAAGGGCAGCGCTGCTTTCTTTTTTTATTTTGTGCATGAAGGGGTGGAGTTTACTGCTTGCGGCACTATCTCAGTTTGGAGATAGTGCCTGTTTTGCGCGGGTATTTTAGGTTTTACAGCTTACGTACGGTAGTACTTAGGGAACAAGGTATAATTATAATAATAAACCTGCGGTTTATTGGGAACAAGGTAAGAACGTAATACGGCAAAGAAAAGATAAAGAGAAAAAACAGGAAAAAAGAGAAAAGAAAAGAAACTCACCCATATAAACGGCAAAACAGTGGCAAAAATTAACCATGCGCAAAAAAATCAGGCAAAAAATTGCGGCAGCGGCAAAAAAATTTTGTGCGCAGGTAAATTTTTAAGGCTCAAAATCCGTTTATATGGGTGTAAGGGGTTTGCAAAATAAAAAACCGCTGCCGTAAAAAGCAGCGGTTAGTGTTTAAATATCAGGCATGAGCCTGAAAGTTAGAAGGTTACGGGTTTGCCGTAGTATGCGCAGGTTAAAACCTTAAGCATGGCTTCGTCGTCAATCGGGCGCGGGTTGGCAAGGGTGCAGGGGTCAAGCACAGCGTTGTGGGCTATTGCTTCTGCATTTTCTTTAAACAGCTCTTCGCTTACGCCGTTAGCCTGATAGGTCTGTTCAATGCCAAGTTCTTTGTTTAATGCGCAGATGGCTTTAACAAGCGAATCGGTAAGCTGCTTGTCGGTGCCGCCGGGCAGGCCAAGGTAGCGTGCAACTGCTGCATAGCGGTTCATGCATACGCGGGAGTTGTACTGGATAACGGACGGCAAAAGAATTGCGTTGCAGCAGCCGTGCGGAATGTGGAATACTGCGCCGGTTTTGTGCGCCAGGCTGTGGGCAATGCCCAAAAGCGCGTTGCTGAACGCCATGCCTGCGAGGCACTGGGCAATGTGCATTTTGCCGCGTGCTTCTTTGTCGCCGTGGTAGCTGTCAAGAAGGCTGTCGAAAATATCGCCGATGGCTTTCAGTGCCAAAGCGTCCGAAAAATCGCTGCGCGCAGTGGCAACATAGGCTTCCAGTGCGTGGGTTAAAGCGTCCATGCCGGTGTGTGCGGTAAGCTTGGGCGGCATGGTCAGCGGAATGTCGGTATCAAGCACGGCAATATCCGGGGTAATTTCAAAATCGGCCAGCGGGTATTTAATGCCGCTGGAGTAATCGGTAATAACCGAAAAGGCAGTTACTTCCGAAGCGGTGCCGCTGGTGGACGGAATGGCTACGAAAATTGCCTTGTTGCGCAGCTTGGGCATGGTAAACGGTGTTTTGATGTCCTCGAAGGTTTTATCGGGGTGTTCGTAAAATACCCACATGGCTTTGGCTGCGTCGATAGGGGAGCCGCCGCCGATAGCAACGATAACGTCCGGCTCAAATTCGCGCATGGCCTGTGCGCCTTTCATAACTGTTTCTATGGAAGGATCGGGTTCGATGCCTTCAAATAAAGCGGTTTCCAGTCCGGCAGCTTTCAAAACCTCCTCGGTTTTCTGCAAAAAGCCGCCGCGGCGCATGGAGCTGCCGCCGGTGAAAATCATGGCTTTTTTGTGGCCTGCCAAAACCTTCAATTCATCAAGGGCGCCCGGCCCATAGTAAATATCGCGTGGTAAAGTAAAGCGTGACATGTAATCGCCTCCTGTTTTCTTAACTGCCTTTATTATAACACATAATGGTTAGCTTTAGTTGACTTTTCTGTGAAAAAATTAAAAATTATTATTAAATAAATTTATAAACTAATTTTAAAAATTAACATAAAACGGTAGAGTATTGCGCCGATTTACTGTATAATAGAAATATTAACAGTAAAGGAAGTGATTTTTTGGCAACACAAATGCAGCTTGCCCGCAAAGGCATTATTACCGAAGCAATGAAGCAGGTGGCGGCCTACGAAGGCGTAACGGAAGAATTTATCCGCAAGGGCGTGGCCGAAGGCACTATTGCCATACCGCTTAATATAAACCATAAAAACGTAATTCCGCGCGGAGTGGGGCAGGGGCTGAGCGTTAAAGTTAACGCCAATATCGGCACCTCCAGCAGCTATCCCGACCCGGAGCCGGAGCTTGAAAAGCTTGCGGCAGCGATTGCAGCGGGCGCCGACAGCGTAATGGATTTATCGACCGGCGACAATATAGACGCTTCGCGCAGGGCCATTATCGGCGCCAGCACGGTTATGGTGGGCACGGTGCCTATTTACCAGGCAACGGTGGAAACCATTAAAAAACGCGGCGCCGTTGTGGAAATGACGAAAGAAGATTTGTTTGAGGTTATCCGCCAGCAGGCGGCAGACGGTGCGGACTTTATGACGATACACTGCGGCATTAACAAAAACGTGCTTGACATGCTGACCGGCGAAGGGCGTGTGATGGACGTTGTAAGCCGCGGCGGCAGCTTTATTACCGGATGGATGCTGCACAACGGCAAAGAAAACCCGCTGTACGAATACTATGACGAAATTTTGGACATTTGCGCCGAGTATGACGTTACCATTAGTTTGGGCGATGGTTTGCGCCCCGGCTGCCTGGCCGACGCAAGCGACCGCGCGCAATTGCAGGAGCTTTTGAACCTTGGCGAACTGACGCAGCGCGCATGGGCTAAAGGTGTGCAGGTAATGGTGGAAGGGCCGGGGCACGTGCCTTACAACCAGATTGCCGCCAACATGCAGCTGCAGAAACGCGTGTGCCACGGTGCGCCTTTTTATGTGCTGGGACCTCTCGTTACGGACGTTGCGCCGGGGTATGACCATATTACCTCCGCTATCGGCGGCACGCTGGCAGCCATGAGCGGCGCGGACTTTTTGTGCTATGTAACGCCTGCCGAGCATTTGGGCCTGCCCGATATTAACGATGTGCGCGAAGGCGTAATTGCAGCGCGTATTGCAGGGCATGCGGCCGATGTTGCCAAAGGTTTGCCCAAAGCCGTAGCGTGGGATTTGGAAATGGCGAAAGCGCGCAAAAACCTGGACTGGAAAAAACAGATTGAACTTGCCATAGACCCGGTTAAAGCGCAGGCTTACCGCGATAAAAAGAACAAAGCCGATGACGAAGCATGTTCAATGTGCGGCGATTACTGCGCCGTGAAAATTGTTGGCGAATACCTTGATAAATGCAAAGGGTGCAGAAAATAATACGGCAAAAATCGTATTGTTGCAGGCCCTATCTATTTGCTTTTTAAATTAAGCCGTGCTATAATGAAAGCACGAAATGGGATTGATGTTGACATTTTGGCACATCAAAAGAAAAACCCGGGAGCTGCAACTCCCGGGTTTTTTATATAATTTTAAACTGTTTATTTTTTATAGGTTTCGTGCGGCTGCAATAAATCGTTATTGCTGAATGCACTGACCTGCTTTAACGGCTGCGGCGCTTCGGTATCCGCCTTCAGGCGCTTGCTGTACCAGCATACGTCCAGCCAGCGGCCGTGCTTAAATCCGGCAAGTTTGTGCGTACCGGCATCCGTAAAGCCCATGCGCTTATGAAAGTTTAAACTATTTTGGTTAATTGCCGTTATGCAGGCGTAGGCGTTATAGTAGCCCTGCTTTTCTAAAATATCAAGCAGCGCGGCATACAGGCACTCGCCGATATTTTGCCCGCAAAAGGCAGCGTCCACATAAACGGACAGGTCTACCGTGTAATCATACGCTACGCGCTCATTATAGGCGGAAGCGTAAGCGTAGCCGAGAACTTTGCCTTCGCGCTCGTACACAAGGTACGGGTAGCGGCTGCTGATGGCTTCAACGCGTGCGGAAAAATCCTCCGGTGTCGGTACTTCGTATTCAAACGAGATAACGGTATCTGTAATATACGGCGCGTAAATTTCTAAAATGCGTGCGGCGTCCTGATTGCGGACGAAACGGATTAAATCTTTCATTTCTTGTTCCTGTCTTTTAAAATGCGGCGCAGAATGGCAAACATAACTTCGGCGGCGTCATCCTGCATTTTAAAGGAAAGGCTCTGCCCGTCATTCTGGTGCGCTTCTATAATATTAGTAGAAAGGTCGGCTGTTTTTAAATCGTCCAAACGGATTTGCTTGGCCAGTTTTTTACTTAAATAAATAATGCGGCTGTTGGTTAAGAACAAATACCCGGCGTCGATAATTACGGCGGTTTCTTCCATAACCTGCGGGTGCTCGATATGTTCACCCTTAAAGGAGATGGTTTCGTCGATGCGCAGTTTGCGCGTCAGCTGGTAGTAGTTGTCCTCTTTGGCAACGGTTTTAACTTCGCACAAAGCTGCCTGCCCTGCTGCGTGGCAAATTTCGCCGTTCTCCAGCGGAAAGTCTACCTTAACATTGCCCAAAGGCGCGTTTTCTGCGTTCCACAAATAGCGGTATTTGGTTAAAGCGTTGTCGATATTGGCCTTAAATTCGTAGGGAATATCCAGTTTGGCGCACATGTCGCGCAGCTGCTGCTCGTCCTCAGGCGTAAAGCGTTTGGCGTCGGCAATGCGGTCAAACTCGCCGTTAAAGTAATCGTTAAAAACCTGCTTGCGGAAATCGAAGCCGTCTTCATAATCATAGCCGAACAGTTCGTTAATGGCTGCAATGGTAAGGTTTTCCTCGCCGGTTACAAGTCCGCGGCAGCGCGAAAAATAGGCGGATTTTTTAGCGCCGTTATCGGCAAGGCGGCACAGGTTTTCGGGAATTTCCAAAATTTCCGCCATATGGGCGCGGTCATTTAAAATAGGGTCGTCCTTGCCCTGCGCGCTTGAAAAAGCGTTGTCGGCAACCTTGCGGTAAATGGCGCTGCGCTGGTCCATATTGGTGTCGCTGAATTTGCAGCCCCACTTTTTAAAAATGGCGGCGGCTGCGTCCTTTGTCAGTTCCTGCGCGCTTTTGGCTTCGGTTAAAATATTATTTATTTCTGCAAAGGCGTTCTGCTGGGTCTTGGAGCCAAACAGCCTGCCCATAAAACCCTGTTCTTCCAGTTCCTGCTTTTTAAATCCTTTCACGGTCACACATCCTTATTAATGTAATAAATTAATTATACAATATCCGCGGTTATGCCGCAATAAGCGGTTTAAAACGCGGAGTTTACACAAATGTCACAACTAATATTTAGGATATGTTAAAATGTTAATATAGGATATTATCGTGCGGAGATGATATAGATGAATATTTTTGAGGACCGCGGCGGCGGCAAACTGCACTGGAAGCTTAATTTGTATGTTTTATGGGTGTGCGTGTTTTTTACCTGTGCAAGCTATACTATGTGCGTGCCGTTTTTGCCGGTATATCTTTTGCAGCATTTGGGCGTAGCCCAGGCTGATGTCAATTCGTGGACGGGCCTTATTTATTCCGTTACCTTTTTTACGGCGGCCATTATGGCGCCTTACTGGGGTGCCCATGCCGACCGTATCGGCCAGCGCCTAATGGCAATACGTGCGGGGTTCGGCCTTGCCGTAACCTATGCCTTAATGGGCATGTGCCAGAGCCCGGAACAGCTTTTTGGCGTGCGCCTTTTGGCCGGCCTTGTAAGCGGCTTTGTGCCGGCATCGCTGTCGCTGGTTTCTTCAACCCTGCCTGCCGTTAAAATGGGCTGGGGCATGGGGCTTATGCAGACGGCTGTCGCCTCCGGCAGCATCCTCGGGCCGATGCTCGGCGGTTATGTAAGCGCCTGGTTCGGCATGCGCATGTCGTTTTATATCGCGGCGGGGGCGCTGTTTGTTGCAACCATTATGGTTATTGCCTTTGTGCGCGATGTGGAGCACGAAAAGGGCGAAGGCAAAGTTATTCATATCTGGGCGGATTTAAAGGCATCACTGCAAAATAAAGGGCTGCTGTTTGTAATGAGCATGTTCTTTTTGGTGCAGGTATGCGTAATGATTGTGCAGCCGTTGATCACCATGTACGTATCGTACCTGTTGGGCGGCGTTGTTAACGACGATGTTGTTAAAACTGCCGGCATTATCTTCTCGCTGGCGGGTATTGCCGGTATTATCGCTGGGCCGTACTGGGGCAGCCGCGGGCAGAAGCGCGGTTATACCAAAACGCTGTTTATGGTGTTTATCTGCGCGGGTGCAATAAATATGTGCCAGTTCTTTGTGCACAACATCTGGCAGTATGCGGCGGTAACCTTTATTTACGGCCTGTTCCTTGCAGGTGCGGTGCCTAATATTAACGCCCGCCTGGTTGAAGTTACAGACCCTTCCGTGCGCGGCAAAGCCTTTGGGCTTGTAACCAGCGCGCAGCAGTTCGGCGGCGTGGTTGGCCCGCTTTTAGGCGGATTTTTGGGCGGCTTTTTGCCGACGCGCCTGATACTTGTTTTAACGGGCGTAATTTTGGTATGCGCCGGTGTTTACACTTATTTAACCAAAGTGCGCGGCGTGCCGCAGAAGGCCTGAATGTGCAGGGCTTTGGCAAATTTAAACATACAAACTGTTAAAAACTGAACAGTTTGTGAAAGCTTTAAAATTAAGGGGGCAAAACCCCTGATTTAGCTTGACAAATTTTGTATACAATATACAATAAAGCTGTAAGCAGCATAAAAGGGGGAATTTTACAATGCTTATTAAAAAATTTGAAGGCAATTCGCCGAAAATTGACCCGAAGGCTTTTGTAGCCGAAACCGCAGTAGTTATCGGCAAAGCAGAACTGAAAGAATACAGCAGCGTATGGTATAACGTAACCATCCGCGGCGATGTTAATGAAATTAAAGTTGGCAGATATACCAATGTTCAGGATAACAGCGTGCTGCACGTTTCCGACAGCCATGCCTGCATTCTGGGCGACTATGTAACCGTAGGCCACTGCGCGCTTCTGCACGCCTGCACGGTTGAAGACCATGTGCTTATCGGCATGCACTCTACCGTTTTGGACGGTGCTGTTATCGGCAAAGGCTCCATTGTGGCAGCCGGTGCGGTTGTAACCAAAAACACCATCGTTCCGCCGTACTCCCTGGTAGCAGGCGTACCGGCCAAAGTTATTAAAAAACTGCCGGAAAACACCGACGCAACCCATGCACAGGCTGTTAAATACGAAAACCTGTGGACCCGCCGTTACAACGAACTTCCCGATGGCGGCGGCGAAGAATACCATGGCGAAAAAATTGTATAATTAATTTACAGCTTAAAAGGTACGGTTTATTGCCGTGCCTTTTTTGTTTAACAAAGGCTGTTGTATACACTGCGTTTAAATTTACAAACCTTTGTAAATAGTGTATACTAATTATATATGCACTTTGCATATCCTCACATAATTCAGCAGTTATAACGATGAGAAAGAAGGGAACCACATGACAAAAATGAAAACCATGGACGGTAATACCGCTGCGGCTTATATATCCTATGCGTTTACCGACGTGGCAGCTATTTACCCCATTACACCGTCTTCGCCTATGGCGGAAGTTGTTGATGAATGGGCGGCCCAGGGCAAGAAAAACCTGTTCGGGCAGACTGTAAAGGTTCAGGAAATGCAGTCCGAGGCAGGCGCTTCCGGCGCTGTACACGGTTCTTTGCAGGGCGGTGCCCTTACTACCACTTATACAGCTTCTCAGGGCCTTCTTTTAATGATTCCTAATATGTATAAAATGGCCGGTGAACTTTTGCCGGCAGTGTTCCATGTATCCGCACGTGCGCTGGCAACCAGCAGCCTTTCCATTTTCGGCGACCATCAGGACGTTATGGCAGCACGCCAGACCGGTTTTGCACTGCTTGCCGAAGGCAGCGTGCAGGAAGTTATGGACCTCGGCGGCGTGGCACATTTATCAGCAATTAAAGGCCGCGTTCCGTTTTTGAATTTCTTTGACGGTTTCCGTACCTCGCACGAAATTCAGAAAATTGAACTGATGGATTACGATAAACTGGCAGGCCTTCTGGATTGGGAAGCTTTGGCAGAGTTCCGCAAACGCGCACTGAACCCTGATAACCCTGTTATCCGCGGTACGGCGCAGAACCCGGATATTTACTTCCAGACCCGCGAAGCAGTTAACAGCTATTACACCGCGCTGCCGGAAATTGTTGAAAACTACATGAACGAAATCAACAAAATTACCGGCCGCAACTATGGCCTGTTTAACTACTACGGAGCACCGGATGCCGAAAACATCATTATTGCTATGGGCAGCGCCTGCGAAACCATTCAGACCGTTGCCGAAAAACTGAACGCCGAAGGCAAAAAGGTTGGCTTACTCGCCGTTCACCTGTACCGTCCGTTCAGCGTTAAGCATTTTATGGCGGCAATTCCGGAAACCGTTAAACGCATTGCCGTGCTTGACCGTACAAAAGAGCCGGGCGCATTCGGCGAACCGCTGTACATGGATGTACGCGGCGCGTTCTATGACGCAGGCCGCAATCCGCTGATTATCGGCGGCCGTTACGGCCTTGGCAGCAAGGATTTAACCCCGACCGACATTCTGGCGGTTTACGAAAACCTTGAAGCCGAAAACCCGAAAAACAACTTCACCATCAGCATTGTTGATGACGTTACCAATACTTCTCTGGCAGCCAGCCACGAAATTGACGTTACCGGCGAAGGCACCAAGAGCTGCAAGTTCTGGGGCCTCGGCAGCGACGGCACCGTTGGCGCGAACAAGAGCGCAATTAAAATTATCGGCGATTACACCGATATGTACGCTCAGGGCTATTTCTCCTACGATTCCAAAAAATCCGGCGGCATTACCGTTTCGCACCTGCGTTTCGGCAAAGAGCCCATCCGCGCTCCGTACCTTATCAACGCTGCAGATTTTGTAGCCGTACACAACCAGTCCTACGTTGATAAATACGACGTTACCGCAGGGCTGAAAAAAGGCGGCACCTTCCTTCTTAACTGCAACTGGAGCGCAGAAGAACTGGAAAAACATCTGCCCGGGCAGATTAAACGTTATATTGCCAAAAACGATATTAACTTCTATATTATTGACGCTGTAAAAATTGCACAGCAAATCGGCCTCGGCGGACGCATTAACATGATTATGCAGTCGGCGTTCTTTAAACTGGCCGACATTATTCCGCTGGAGGATGCTGTTAAATACCTGAAGGAAGCAGTTGAGCACAGCTACGGCCTGAAGGGCAAAGACGTTGTTGACATGAACAACGCCGCTATCGACATGGGCGTTAACGCCGTTGTAAAAGTTGACGTTCCCGCTGCCTGGGCTGACGCTGCCGATACCGAAGCAGCTGCTAAGTCCGGCAATGATTTTATCGACAACATTCTTGTGCCGATGAACCGCATGGAAGGCGACAAACTGCCTGTAAGCGCGTTTAAAGACCATGAGGACGGCACTTTCCCGAGCGGCACCGCTGCTTACGAAAAACGCGGCATTGCCATCAACGTTCCGGAATGGCAGATGGAAAAATGCATTCAGTGCAACCAGTGCGCGTTTGTATGCCCGCACGCTGTTATCCGCCCTGTGCTGATGACCGAAGAAGAAGCTGCGAACGCTCCGGAAGGCATGCTCAGCAAAGACGCTATCGGCGCCAAAGGCTTAAAGTTCCATATGGCAGTATCTCCGCTGGACTGCACCGGCTGCGGCAACTGCGCTCAGGTTTGCCCGGCTAAGGAAAAAGCCCTGGTAATGAAACCTTTGGAAACCCAGCTTGCCAAAACCGAAAACTGGGATTATGCAATGAAGAAAGTTGCGCCCAAACCGAACCCGATGAATAAAAACACCGTTAAAGGCGTGCAGTTTGAACAGCCGCTGTTTGAGTTCAGCGGTGCGTGCGCAGGCTGCGGCGAAACCCCGTATGCCAAACTTGTTACCCAGCTTGTTGGCGACCGTATGATGATTGCCAATGCAACGGGCTGCTCCTCCATCTGGGGCGCAAGCGCACCTTCCATGCCGTACTGCAAAAATGCGGCAGGCCACGGCCCGAGCTGGGCAAACAGCCTGTTTGAAGATAACGCCGAATACGGCCTTGGCATGTACCTGGGCGTTAAACATACCCGCGAACGTGTGGCTGACCGCGTAAAAGAAGCGCTGAACCTGCCCGTAAGCGAAGAACTGAAAGCAGCAATGCAGAACTGGCTTGACAACATGAACGTAAGCGACGGCACCCGCGAACGTGCCGAAGCGCTGAAAGCGGCACTGGCTGCCGAAAACAGCGATAACGAGCTCTTAAAAGAAATTGCAGGCCTCGGCCAGTACTTTGTAAAACGCAGCCACTGGATTTTCGGCGGCGACGGCTGGGCTTACGATATCGGCTACGGCGGACTTGACCATGTTCTTGCCAGCGGCGAAAATATTAACGTAATGGTATTTGATACCGAAGTATATTCCAACACCGGCGGCCAGTCCTCCAAGGCTACTCCGGCAGCGGCTATTGCCAAATTTGCGGCCAGCGGCAAACGCACCCGCAAAAAAGACCTTGGCATGATGGCCATGAGCTACGGCTATGTTTATGTAGCGCAAATTGCCATGGGCGCAGATAAAAACCAAACCCTTAAAGCCATTGCCGAAGCAGAGGCTTACGACGGCCCGTCCCTGATTATTGCTTATTCGCCGTGCATTAACCACGGTTTGAAGGCAGGCATGGGCAACAGCCAGCTGGAAGCAAAACATGCTGTTGAATGCGGTTACTGGGCTAACTACCGTTACAACCCGGAACTGAAAGAACAGGGCAAAAACCCGTTCATTCTCGACAGCAAGGAACCTACCGGCAACTTCCGCGAATTCTTAATGGGCGAAGTACGTTACTCCGCACTCTTAAAACAATTCCCGGACCAGGCAGAAGCATTGTTTGAAAAAACAGAGCATGACGCCAAAGAACGCCTTGCAACCTACAAACGCCTTGCAGGTAAGGAATAAAAGGCTTCAATTAAAAAACGCATAAACTAAAATAAAAAACGCCGTGCTTTATGCATGGCGTTTTTGTTTTGTGCGTTTGGGGTTTAGTTTTGGCTTTTAAGCGCTTCCTCCAGTGCAAGGGCAAGCTGGTCGGGGCAGCTGGTTGGCTTATTGCCGCACTTAATGCCCTTCAAACGGCGGATAACTTCTTCTGCCGGCATACCGGCCACAAGCTGCGAAATGCCTGCGGTATTGCCGGGGCAGCCGTTAATAAACTGCGCGTGTTTTACAATGCCGTTTTCTACTTCCACGTCAATGGCTATGGAGCAGGTTCCGCGGGTTTTATATAACAAAATAAAGCCTCCTTTAAAATTACTGCAACACAATTATACAGCAATTTTGGCTGCCTGCAAAGAAACTGCAGCGGCGTTTTTGCATAAAGTTCACTTTTGCGGGCAGGATTTTACAGGTAAAAATGGAAATAAGCATAATATGGATTAGTTTACGCTAAATGATGTGTTGAGTTAAAAGGAGTTTATATGATTATTGGTATCGGCTGCGATTTGGCAGAGGTAAGCCGCATTAAAAGAGCGCTTGGCATGAAGGGCTTTGCCGCGCGTGTGTTTACTCAGCGCGAGCAGGATTACTGCATGGCGCGCGGGGTGCAGGCGTATGCCAGCTTTGCCGCACGTTTTGCTGCCAAAGAAGCTTTTGTAAAAGCCATCGGCACGGGGCTGCGCGGCGGGCGGCTGACCGAAATTGAGGTTATTAACGATGCGCTTGGCAGGCCGCAGCTTGTTTTATACGGTTATTTTAAAGATTACGCCAAAGGGCTTGGCACAGAAAAAATACATTTAACATTAAGCCATACCAAAGAGCTGGCAATGGCGCAGGTAATTCTGGAGGGATAATAATGAAACTTGTATATGCGCATGAAATGGGCGTGCTTGATAAAAAAGCAGCGGATGAGTTTTATCTGCCAACGGCAGTTTTAATGGAAAACGCCGGGCGTGCGGCGGCAGAAACTGCGGCGGAGCTTTTGGGCGGCGATGTATACGCTAAAAGCGTGGTTGTGTTTGCCGGTAAGGGCAACAACGGCGGCGACGGACTGGTGGCGGCACGCTGGCTCAGTGCCGGAGGTGCGCGCGTAAAAATATTTCTGGCTTCGCCGGCGGCGGATTTTACCGGCGCGGCAGGCGTGCAGCTGAAAATTTGCGCCAAAAGCGGCCTTGCCGTTACGGAGTTTAAAGAAGAATGTGACTGGAACGTGGCGGAAATTGCCGCCGCCCATGCGGATTTAATGATTGACGCGCTGCTTGGCACCGGTTTTAAGGGCGAGCTTGGCGGCAATTACAAGCGGGCCTGTCTTTTGATGAACGGCGCGCGTGCGGATGTGCTGGCGGTGGATATTCCGAGCGGAGCGCAGGCAGATACCGGCGAAGCGGACGAAAACGCAGTGCAGGCAGCGGCAACCGTAACAATGCAGCTGCCTAAGCCCGGGCTTTATTTATACCCGGCGGCAGAGCTTGCAGGCAAGGTTGTTGTTGCGCCGATTGGCATGCCGGAGGCTTTAACGGAGCAGGCAGAAGGGCATAAATACCTTTTGAATTCGGAAATTGTGCGCGATTTTCTGCCCATCCGCAGCGGCAACTGCCATAAGGGCGAAGCAGGGCGCGTAACGGTGGCGGCAGGTTCGCCGGGCTACACGGGCGCGGCTGCGCTGTGCGCGCAGGCTGCCGTTAAGGCAGGCGCGGGGCTGGTAAGCCTTTACACGCCGCTGTGTTCGCGCGAGGTACTGGCGGTTAAGCTTACGGAAGTAATGGTAAAAGGGCTTATCGAGCGTATGCCGGGCGTGCTGGGCGGCGGCGCCGCTGCCGAAGTGCTGGACGCGGCGGCAAAATCGGACGTTTTGGCAATCGGCCCGGGGCTTGGCACCAGCGAAGCAACCGGCGAAGTTATTTTAAACATTCTGGAAAATTACGAAGGCACGGCGGTTATCGACGCCGACGCGCTGACGGCGTTAAGCCGTAAAGCAGAAATTCTGTCGCAGCTTAAATGCACCAAAATACTTACGCCGCACCCGGGCGAAATGGCGCGTTTGTGCGGTTTAAGCGCCGCCGAAGTTGATGTGCGCCGCATTGAACTTGCGGAAAAATACGCCGCAGAATGGAACTGCGTGCTGGTGCTGAAGGGCGCACCGACGGTTATCGGCTGTCCGGACGGCACGGTGTATGTTAACACCACGGGTACGCCTGCTATGGCAACCGGCGGCTGCGGCGATGTGCTTACGGGCATTATTGCCGGGCTGTGCGCACAGGGCATTGAAGCGGAAGCTGCCGCCGCGTGCGGTGTGTATCTGCACGGGCTGGCAGGCGAGCTTGCAGCAGACGGCTGCATAGGCCTTGCTGCCGGTGAACTGGCAGCCTTTATGCCGGAAGCACGCCGTATGGCGGAAAACGGCGAAATTTAAGTGAAATTTGCCTTGGCAAACTGCGCTTTTGTTTACAGAACTTTATAAAAATGATAAAATTATTTAGTTAAACTTTGCAAAAAGGAGTGACGGGGCTTGCATAAAAAAATCATCTGCTGCCTTTTGTTTATAATAAGTATTTTTGCCTGTGTCTCCGCCCACGCGGCCGAGGTAACGGATGTGCGCTGGGGGCTGGACAGGTTCAATGTGCTTCGCCTCGTTGTGGATTTGGATTCGCCGCCCGGCTACAATATCAGCTTTCAGGGGCAGACCATGCTGGTAACGGTTAATGCCAAACTTGATGAAAAAGTAACCCGCAGCTTTAAAATGCGCAGCACGCTTGCACCAACCATGACCGTTGAAGAAAGCGGCGGCAATACGGTGCTGAAGCTGCCTCTTGCGCGCACTATCGGCACGCAGGATTACAACGCGTTTACCTTAAAGAACGACCCCGTAACAAAACGCCCCAACCGCCTGGTTGTGGATATTACCGCCGATAAAACGGCAACGCCGAGCGTGGTTATACCCAAGGCAGACAGTTCTGCCGAAAAGGCCAAAGCGCCCGTAACCGTGCCCAAAACCAGCACGGCCAAAACTACGGTGCCCAAAACGACAACTCCCAAAACTACGGCTAAAGTAACCGTGCCTAAAAAAACGGCGGTTAAAACCGAAGAAAAGAAAACTGCCAAAAGCAGTTTTAAAACTGACGGCGGCCTGAAGGGCAAAAAGATTACGCTTGATGCCGGGCACGGCGGCAGCGACCCGGGGGCAATCGGCTCTAACGGCACGCGCGAAAAAGACGTAACGCTTAAAATTACCAAAAAAGTGCAGGAGCTGCTGAAGAAAAAAGGCGCCAAAGTGAGCATGACGCGCACCGGCGATACCGACGTTTACGGCCCTAACGCCAGCGATTCGCAGGAACTGCAGGCCCGCGTTGATGTAGCGGAAGACAACGACGCCGATGCTTTCGTAAGCATTCACATCAATTCTTCTACCAATAAAAGTGTAGGCGGTTTCTCGTCTTACTATTATCCCAAAACAAATAACGATGCCCGTCTGGCACAGGCCGTGCAGGACAGGCTTGTTAAAAACTTCGGGCTGGATGACCTTGGCATACGCAAGGCAAACTTCTATGTAAACAAACGCTGCAGCATGCCGTCAACCCTTCTGGAACTGGCATTTATCTCCAACCCCAAAGAAGAAAAACTGATGAACAGCAACTGGTATATCAACAAACTGGCAAAATCCATTGCCGATGGCATTGAAGATTATTTTAAATAACGGAGGGTACTTAAAATGCTGAAAAAATTTTTAACAGTACTCTGCGTGGTACTGATGACTTTGTTTGCCGCGGCCTGCACGCAGGAAAACAATGCCGTGCTGCCGGACGCCAATGCTGTTGCAGACAGCCGTGAGCATACGGCAACGATTTACCGTGTACCTGCTGATGGCACCGAAAAGCTGTATGCCGAAAAGGTAACCGTTAAAGGTGATAAGGAAGAAGTGCCGCTTTTGGCACTGGAAGCGCTGATAAGCACCAAACCGCAAAGCGATAAGCTTATTAACGCTTTTCCGGAAGGTTTAAAAATAATCAGCCTTACGGTTGATAAAGGCGTGGCCGTTGTAAATTTAAGCAAGGAAATTTACAATATTGAAGCCGGTTCTTACACCGAAATGATGCTGACTTCGGCCATAACCAATACGCTGACGGAGTTTCCGGAAATTAAAAAGGTAAACTTTTTAATAGAAGGCGAGAAAAAAGCCAGCATTAAAGGGCATATTGATTTGATGGACGCCTTTGAGCGCGATACGGATATTATAGCAAAATAACAAAGGCAGTACCGGCAGGTTCCGGTACTGCTTTTTGGCATTACAACGAACTTAGCGAAAGGATATGAAACATGGAAATTTACTGCAAAGACAGTGCGGCAACGGAAGCGCTTGGCAGGCTGCTCGGCACACTGGCGCAGGACGGCGACGTATACTGCCTTACCGGCACGCTTGGCGCGGGCAAAACGCTGTTAAGCCGCGGCATGGCAGCCGGGCTTGGCGCCGATATAAACGAAGTGAACAGCCCTACCTTTGCCATAATGAATGTGTACAGCGGCAGGCTGGAAATGCGCCATTTTGATTTGTACCGCATAAAGGACAGCGATGAACTTTATAACACCGGATTTGGCGAATACTGCGGCGGCGACGGGCTGACGGTAATAGAATGGGGCGAACTGTTTATTGACGAGCTGCCCGAAGAATATCTGCATATTACGATAGAGCTGGAGGGCGCGGGGCGCAGGTTCGTTTTTGAACCGCACGGGGCGCGCTATGAAAAACTTTGCGGGGAAGTGGAAAAAAATGCTGGTACTGTCAATTGATACGGCAACCAAAGCCTGCGCCGTCGGCTTATGCCGTGACGGAAAAATTTTGGCCGAATATAAAATAAATATGGGCATGACCCACTCCGAAGGGCTGATGCCTCAGCTGGAACAGCTTTTGGAGCGCACCGGCGTGCAGAAGGCAGATATTGATTTAATTGCCGTAAGTATGGGACCGGGGTCTTTTACAGGGCTGCGCATTGGCCTGGCAACGGCCGAAGCGCTGGCCTACGCATGGAAAAAGCCTTTGCAGGGAGTGGCAACGCCGCTGGCACTGGCCTATAACCTGCCGGTAAGCGGCATAGTGCTTTCGCCCGTTCTTGATGCGCAAAAGGGCAACTATTACCAGGCGCTGTATGAATGGCAGGACGGCGAAGTTGCTGAACTGCAAAGCGTGCAGGTAGTAAATAAGCAGCAGCTTTTAGAAAACCTTGCCTTGCAGGGTAAACCTGCCGTTATTTTGGGCGAGTGCGCCAAGCTGGAAAGCATGGAGCTGCCCGGGTGGTGCAGCCTTGCGCCCGAATACCTGCGCCTTCCGCAGGCAGCAGGCACCGCCCTTGCCGCGCTTAAAGCCTATAACCCCGAAGAACAGAGCGGTATTTTCGGGCTTGAACCTTACTATATCAGAAAATCGGAGGCAGAAGAGCTATGGGAACAGAAGCACGGGAAACAATAATCCGCCAGTTTTCTGCCGGCGATATTATAGATGTCTGCAAAATAGAAAACAGCACTTTTTTTGACGCCTGGAATGAAAGCATGTGGCTGGACGAACTTAACAACAGCCTTACAACATACATTGTTATGGAAGA
>ULND01012127.1_pt1 | contig 62930 bp, 49 predicted proteins | sample 1951821 | NCBI WGS metagenome assembly ULND01 (sample SAMEA4835567, study PRJEB28245) | human gut metagenome | biome: gut microbiome; material: fecal sample | place: Denmark | collected 2008 | reverse complement strand
TCTTCCGATCTGCCTCTGTTCTTGTTGCGGATAAACTGCGAGAGGTCTTTACGAAATTCCGTAAGATTAAATCTGTCCCGCATTTTTTCGTCTTGCGTAAATGTGCAAAATAACTGAAACTCATTGCAAATAGCAAGCTCAAATATGCGAGCTTTAGCTCTGCTGATATTGTTTTTATATCTCTCGTTTTCGTCTTTTACAAGGTCGGTTTTAAGAGGCTTTTTGTCCGGGTTGCCTTTCCGGCTTTTGATAAAGACTATCTTTATCAGATCGCCGTATCGGTAAATGTTAAAAATATCGTGCGAGAAGTAAGGCTTTTTCGAAAAATAGAGATCTTCGAATTTTTGGAAGTATTCGGGATTAGAGGATATGTGCCGTTTTTTAGCGCTTTCAAGCAGAGCTTTCAGCTCTGCCTCTGAATAATCTGCTAGTTTTTTTTCCATAAAAAATGACCGCTTTATGATACCTAGTCAAGTATATATAAATCTATATAGCTTAAATAAAGACTAAAGCCGACTAACTTTAAAGTCTTTTCGCGCTCGCCTCCGCACTTCCGCGCTCCGGCAGAGCGCTCGGAAGTGCAAGGCTTTCATATCGGCGAATATAAGCAAAATGCGATCTTGTTGTATAATTCGCACTGCCTCTTGAGGCAAGGCGAATTACAAGCCCCGCTTCGCTCCGCTTAAAGCTCGCTCCGGGGGTACAAAAGAATAGCATTTTGCCCAATTCGCCTCGGTGCTTTCCTTTAAAGCTCCCTAAGGGTGCGCAACACTGCGGCGTTGCGGTGAGCGTTGCCTATAAATCAGCGCAGGCTCTGCGCTTGATTTATCAGTCACCGCTCTGTAAAATCGCTTTCAGCAGTCTGTTAAGCTCGCTTAATCGGTGCAGTCAGAGCCGTTCACCGCCCCTGTGCGGTGACCGCCTTTTATCTCATTCTGCTTTTAGTCTGCTCTGTCAATGACACTTCGCGCCGGGCGCGATCCTCATTGACAAAATAAAGCCTTGCTCTTCTCTTTAGCTTTTCTTCAAGCCACTCCCCCCGCCCTCGCTACCTTTGGCGAGGGAGCGCAACAAGGTTGTATAGATTTTCTTCTTGACTTTTTAGCTCCGGAGCATTATAATATTTAATGCAACGGGGCTGTATAGTTCCATATCAGGAGCCGTTAAGTCCGGGGGCAAAGTGCCGATCACATTTTGCTTGCTCCTGAATGTCAGAAAGAGAGCCTTACTCATTCCGAGTAAGGCTCTCTTTTTTTTCTGCTCAACTTTAGCAACGAAACAAAACCGTGATTTTGTATAGTTGCATATAGCATTCCTTAGGCAGGTCACCCTGCCTTTTTCTTTTGCAATTACCGCGCCCTTAGGCGCTTACAAAATGCCTGTTTTGTTTAATTCAAGATTTATACTCCCTTCATCTTTAGAACTTAACCCGACGAGTATAATTTTACACTATTTTTTTAACTTTGTCAAATTTACTGAATTTCGTAATTTAAATGTTTTTCTTTTTTCTAAAACATCTGCCATAGCATAAAGCATAGTTACGGCCTCATCACTATGATTAAGAAGTTTTTGAACTTTTTTGAGATTGCCATATCTGGCATATTCTTCAACAGCATAGATCTTTCGCATACTATGAGGAGAAATATGTTCTTTTACTCCGAAATTGTTACAAACACGGCGCAAATCTTTAAAAACAGCCTGCCTTGTCCGGTGCTTTTTGCCATCTAACCTACCCTCAAAGACAAAGTGCTGACCCGCGCAAGCTAAGCAGCGATTCAAAATATCATTTGGTAAAGAAATATGTTTTATTTTGCCTGTTTTTTCTTCGTGCAAAACAAATCTTTTCTTTTTAATTTGTTCAGGCTTTAAAGAAAGAACATCATTAATACGTAATCCCGTAATTAAAGATATTTCACATGCAAGACGATTTGCGGGTGTCAAAGCAGCGAGTAAATGTTCGATTTCCCCCTTAGGTTTCCATTCGCTACGCATAATTTCACCCCCTCTCTACAATTCTAAAAATGTCAACTCAAAAAAAAGAAGTATATTTTTAAGCATATTAAAGCTATTTTTTTCAATAATCAAAAAAATAAAATTATAATACTGACAGCAAATTAATAGCTTAATTCTATACGACCGTATACGGTCGTATACAGTCGTATAGTTTCGTATAGTTATAATAACTATTAGAATTAAAATAAAAATAAATATTTATATAATAATTAAGTACGGCGAAAAAAAGAGCTTCGCTGCACCAACTCCCCCCGCCCCTCAAACTTGAGGGGTGCGGTGCTCAATGTGTGAAATTTAATCTTCCAAACTTTTTTCAAATTTATCAAGATCATAAGCAGCTGCTAAATTTGTCTTTTCTTTATTCTTTTGCCTGTTTTCATATCGTTTTCTAATATTCTCAGCATTTTTCTTGCATTTTTTTATATATTTTTCTTTATCCCGGTCGAGATATATAGAAACAAATTCAATAACAGTTTTAATAGCGCTATCTACATCTTCTGTTTTAATTTTTCCCATTGCATAAAGAAATAGAGTGTCCAATATCTTACCCTTTTCCTCTAAAGAAAAATTTTTAAAAAGCAAATACCAATCATAATATAAAACGAAACTTTTTATTTCTTCCATAGTGCTTTCCTTTCATCTATCAATTAATGTCTTTTCGCGCTCGCCTCCGCACTTCCGCGCTCCGGCAGAGCACTCGGAAGTGCAAGGAGATTAGATAGGCTTTATCTATTAAGCCCTGCAGCGGTTGACCAGAGCGTGGCAGAGCTAAAGCCCTGCGCTGCTCCGCTCAATAACTTTACTTCTCGTGAAAGGCTTTCCCTCAAAGCAAAGTTACAAATAATTTGGTATGCGCGCCCGCTCCGCGCCGCCGTTTCCTCCTGTCACGGCTAAAACAGCAAATTCACTTGCTGTTTTGCCCTCCGCGTTCCGATCGGCTGCAGATCGGCTAAAAATGCCTGCGCATTTTTGCGCAGGTGCGCCGCCTATCTTTGCCTGCGCGCCCGTCGCGTTGCGGCTTGCTGCTGTTCGCTAAGCTTTATTCTCTGCGTTGGAGGCCCCCCGATCGCTGGCTCGGCTTGCTTATTTCTTCGTCTTGCTGCAAGAGCAAGCAAGCGCTTTCGCGCTCTTGCAGCCGCTCCGAAATAAGCGCGTCGCTGGCGCGCTCGCCCCAAGAAGTGGCAGCAATGCCGCCGCTCCTCCCTCCGCGGGGGCTGAAAATTTCGCCTCGCCCGCTGCGCGTTCGGGCGAAATTATTCCGGGGTAGCGTTGCCGCCCCCGCTCCGCTATTAAGTCGCAATGCCGTAGCATTGCGAAAAGAGGCGATTATAGACTTTTCTGCTTTGTCAAGGGTCAAGATAAACGCAAGCGCCCTTGACAAGATCTCACAAAGATGATAAAATACTATCGGTGCGAGATGTGTGAAAACATATTTCATCTGTTAGGCTTAAACCCGCAGGTTGACTTAGTCGAGGTCAAACCTCCTAACAGCAGACAAAAAAAGGACTATCCGAAAAATCGGATAGTCCTTTTTACTTCATATTTGAAATAAACAAAACCGTGATTCATTTTGTATAATTGCATATAGCATTCCTTAGGCAGGTCACCCTGCCTTTTTCTTTTGCAATTACCGCGCCCTTAGGCGCTTACAAAATGCCTGTTTTGTTCCGTTGTGCGGTGCTACTCCTTTCCGCACTTTGCCACCAACAAAAATGCAGCATAAAAATCTTTTAGCTTCAAAAATTTTAAAGAACAGATCGGATAGCCATACCGCTCTCTACTCAAAACAAATCCTCTGAATATCGCTCAAAGAACCAGTTCCTCACCGAAAAGCGGAAAATCTATGCTCACATTAACTGGAAAACATACATTTTAAGAAATGCGGCGAAAGAATAAATAAAGACTGTATAAATGGAATAAACAGTGATCACTGTCCCCTGCTATTTCATACCATATATACATATATATAAATAAATGTACATTATTGATATTTATATGATTTTTCTAAATAATATCATATAAATCAATAAAAAAATCTAATTAAATTTATCAAATAATAAAAAATAAACAAAATTTTTCTAAAATATGACTGATTATCTACAAATTTGACAGTGCAAAAACTATTGACAAAACAAAAATCCTATGATAAAATATGTGTAAATTTTAAGGAAGGTGTTTAGTATGTTTAATTGTTCATATTTTAAAAAGAACAGTAATAACTTCACAGATGCAAATTTTGCACCTGCACATTGTAACGCCTTCAAATTCAATATTCTAAACAAAGTGGGCACTGTCGTCATAACAGTGTCTATTTTTGTATTTCGACTTATTAACATTATTATAATTAGCAATTCGAAGATAATTTCAAAAAGCAAAACAAACTGTTGTCTGATTACAGAATAAATCAGTTTCTTATCAAGCTTTGCTTTTTGAAAAAAGCAAAGCTTTTTTTGATTTTTACGGTAATTGAAATTGCGATTGTAATATAAAGCGCAAAATGGTTATATCGGTAATTGTAATTTTATTTACCGTTAAAATAATAAATCTTTTAAGAAAGAGGTAATTAAAAATGAAAAAATCAGCAAAATTTTTAAGCCTGGCTATGGCAGTCGCTATGGTCTGCGGCGTTTTTGCAGGATGCGGTAAGAAGAACTATACCGCCGACAATAAGGAGTATGTAATCGGCCTTTCCGGTCCGCTTACGGGTGCCGCCGCGATTTACGGAAACGGTGTTAAGAACGGTGCTCAGCTTGCTGTAGATGAAATCAATGCAGCAGGCGGACTCAACGGAGTTAAATTCAGACTTGAAGTAACTGACGATATGCACGATGCTACCAAAGTTGCAACAAACTATGCTTCCTTGCTTGAAAAAGGAATGCAGGTCTCTTTAGGATGTGTAACATCTGCTCCCTGCGCTGAGTGGACTAATCTTTCTCACGAAGACAATGTATTCTTTATAACTCCTTCTGCTTCTAACGATGATATCCCGAAATATGACAATGGATATCAGATGTGCTTTGCGGACGGTAACCAGGGTGAAGCGGCTGCTAAATATGTTAACGAAAACTTTAAGGGTCAGACCATCGGCGTTTTCTATAAATCCGATGATAACTACTCTTCAGGTATCTTCAAGCAGTTCAAGAAAAACCTTGATTCAAGCGTAAAAGTTGTAGAGACCCTCTTCACAGATGCAGGCGCTACAAGCTTTGACTCTCAGATCAACGAACTCAAAGACTGCAAATTCATATTTATGCCTATATATTACACTCCTGCTACCATCTTTATGACTCAGGCTAAAGGCAAAATTGCCGATGACGCTGTTTACTATGGCTGCGACGGATTTGACGGAATTGATTCTACCAAAGGCTTTGACATCAAATCTATCCCCCAGGAAGTATCAATGCTTTCTCACTTTGATTCTTCTGCTACCACAGGCGCTGCTGGCGATTTCATAAAGAAATATACCGAGAAGTATGGCAAGGAAACACTTAACCAGTTCGGTGCTTCTGCTTACGACTGCGTATATGCTATCTACGGCGCAATGAAAGAAGCTAAGGTTGATGATGTTACCATTTCCGCTTCCGATCTTTGCGATATACTCAAAGATACATTCAAGAACTTTAAGCTTAAAAATGCTGTAACAGGCGGCGGAAGTGACGTATCTTGGGATAAAGGCGGCACTGTTAATAAGAACGCTATCAAATTCGTTATAAAGAAAGCAGATAACGCTTAATCTAACTAATATGTATCCTCCGGCATATCGGAAAGGTGTGCCGGGGATACGCTCTGTATATTAACCGAGTCTTAATAGTTTGGTTTTTAATACGAGCTATTAAGCGTCGGTTAATATTAAATTCATTACGGTAAGGTGTTAAAATGGAAATTATTACAACCTTAATAAACGGCCTTAGCATTGGCGGAATTTACGCTATGATTGCGTTAGGTTACACAATGGTCTACGGCATCGCTAAAATGCTTAACTTTGCACACGGCGACATAATTATGGTCGGCGGATATACAATTTATGTTTTTATGATGATTACCGGTCATCCGTTCATCGCAATAATCGCAGCAATTATATTCTGCACACTTCTCGGAATAACCATTGAAAGAGTAGCTTATAAGCCTCTTCGCGGCGCTTCTCCCCTTGCGGTTCTTATTACTGCAATCGGCGTAAGCTATCTTTTGCAGAGCTTGGCACAGATTATATTCGGATCGGCTCCTAAAATGGTAAATATTTTTAACCTCGGAACCGTGAAATTAGGCTCTATGAAGATCCAGGTCGCTACACTGCTCACGCTTGCCTGCACAATAGTAGTAATGGCGGCGCTAAGCATTTTCGTTAAATACACTAAAATGGGAAGAGCAATGATTGCCACCTCTGAGGACAGAGATGCAACTCAGCTTATGGGAATAAATGTTAATATGGTTATCACCGTAACATTTGCTATCGGCTCGGCTCTCGCTGCTATTGCAGGCCTTTTTTATCTTCTTAAAGCTCCGAGTATTTCTAATACATTCGGTTCAATGCCCGGAATTAAAGCATTTACAGCGGCTGTTATCGGCGGAATCGGATCGATCCCCGGTGCTATGATAGGCGGTATATTTTTAGGTATAATCGAGTGCATATCTTATAAGATCCCTGCTCTTGCCGCTTATACCGACGCAATAGAATTCCTTATACTTATATTTATTCTTCTTGTTAAACCGACAGGAATTCTCGGTAAGAAAAGAAAGGAGAAAGTATAATGGGAAATTCAAAATTATCTAAGATCAAATGGAAACATTATATTAATTATGCTGTAATTTCCGCTTTCACGATTTTTCTGCTTATCAGTTCTCTTACTTTCGGTCTTGAAAAATCAACAATTTATCTTGTAGAAAAAATTTCAATCGCAATCATACTTGCTCTGTCTTTAAACCTTGTTGTAGGTTTCTTAGGTGAGCTTTCGCTCGGCCACGCCGGATTTATGTGTATAGGCGCTTATCTCGGCGGAAAATGTTCGCTTATTCTTGAACAAAAGCTCGGCTCAACAGGTCCGCTTTCACTTGTTATATCTTTGCTTGTCGGCGGTATCTGTGCAGCATTCTTCGGATTTGTGGTAGGTCTTCCCGCACTTCGTCTTAAAGGCGACTATCTTGCTATAGTTACTTTAGGTTTCGGAGAAATAGTAAAATCGGTTTTTCAGAACACAAGCCAGGAATCGTTCGGCGGCGCTTTAGGTCTTGAAACTCCGAGATATGATAAAGATTCACTTTATCTTTATGCTTTTATCATCGTTCTTATCACGCTTGCCGTTATTCAGAATCTCATGCGTTCTAAACACGGCAGAGCCATAACCTCAATAAGAGATAACGAAATTGCCGCAAAAGCAACCGGTATCAGCGTAACGAAATATAAGCTTTTAGCTTTCATTATTTCTTCATTCTTTGCAGGTATTGCCGGAGTTCTTTACAGCTTTTCGAACTATAATGTTCAAAGCTCAAAATTCGGTTATAACTATTCAATAGAAATTCTCGTAATGGTTGTTCTCGGCGGAATCGGATCTATTAACGGTTCGATAATTGCCGCAGCACTTATAACATTCATCAACACCGAATTTGCAACGATCCTTACAGGCAACCTTGCGGTTTTGCAGAACTTGCTTTATGCAATAATTCTTATCTTAATAGTTATTTACAATAACTCTCCCGCATTTAAAGCAATACGCGAAAAATACGATTTAAGAAAGCTTTTTGAAAAGCTCCACAAGAAAAAAGATCCGTCTGTGATAAAAGACGATTCCGCTAAATGGGCTCGCATACAAACTAAAATTCCTATGGACGAGGTTTTATCGGTAGACGTTTCTGCAACCGATCCTAACAACCTTAAGCCCGATAAGTCACCTAAGGAGGATTAATGATGTCAGAATATGTACTTGAAACAATAGACCTCGGAATATCCTTCGGAGGACTTAAAGCGGCGCAGGACGTTAATATTAAAATAAAGAAAAATCAGATTTACGGTCTTGTCGGACCTAACGGTGCCGGTAAAACTACAATTTTTAATCTTCTCACCGGAGTTTATCAGCCCACCACCGGAACTTTCCTTTTAAATGGTGAGGATCTTAAAGGCAAATCGCAGGAAAAGATAAATCATAAAGGAATTGCCCGTACTTTCCAGAACATACGATTGTTCAATAACATGAGCGTTATCAGAAACGTTATGGTTGGTCTTTCAAATCAACCTGAATTCAAATGCGGTTTCCTTTCTTCAATTTTAAGACTGCCTAAGCATTTTAAGGTTGAGAAAGCAATGCGTAACCGCGCAAAGGAAATTCTCCGCATTTTTGATCTTGAAGAGGAAAGAAATAATCTTGCCTGCAACCTCCCCTATGGTAAACAGCGCAAGCTTGAAATTGCCCGTGCTCTTGCGACCAATCCCAAGCTTTTGCTTCTTGACGAGCCTGCCGCGGGAATGAATCCTAACGAAACTAAGGATCTTATGGACACCATATTTTTGATCCGCGATAAATTCGATATGACCATTTTGCTCATAGAGCACGATATGAAATTCGTTTCGGGACTTTGCGACGAAGTAACCGTTCTTAATTTCGGTACTGTTCTCGCTCAAGGCACAACTAAAGAGGCGCTTAACAATCCCGAAGTTATCAAAGCTTATATCGGCGGTTAAAGGAGAATATTATGGCATTACTTGAAATTAAAGATTTGGAAGTATTTTACGGCGTTATTCAGGCGCTTAAAGGTATAAGCTTTTCTGTTGACGAGGGCGAAATCATCACCCTTATCGGCGCTAATGGTGCAGGTAAAACCACTACTATGCAGAGCGTTATCGGTCTTATTCCGAAAAAAGCAGGCACTGTTACTTATAACGGCGAAAATATCACTCACACCCCCGCTCATAAGCTTGTCGGAAAAGGTATGGCACAGGTTCCCGAAGGACGAAGAATTTTCCAGGAACTTACTGTCTATGAAAATCTTCTGATGGGTGCATTCCTTAATAAGGATAAAAAAGAAATAAAAGACAATATCGAAAGAATTTATACTCTTTTCCCGAGGCTTAAAGAAAGAAAAAGCCAGATAGCAGGAACTCTTTCCGGCGGTGAGCAACAAATGCTTGCAATGGGCAGAGCGCTTATGAGCAAGCCTAAGCTTCTTATGCTTGATGAGCCTTCTATGGGCCTTTCACCACTGCTTGTTGACGAGGTTTTCAATCTTATCAAAGAGATCAATAAAGACGGAACAACAATTTTGCTTGTTGAACAAAACGCAGGTAAATCCCTTGCTATTTCGGACAGAGCGTATGTTCTTGAAAACGGCAAAATAGTTTTAACAGGTACAGGCAAAGAACTTATGGAAAGCGATATGGTTAAAAAAGCCTATCTCGGTGGTTAATAAGTTTATAAAATAAAAAAGACTGCAAAATGCAGTCTTTTTTTCTATCCTAATGCAACATCAAGCAACATCATAATTGCAAAACCTAAAATAATACCGATCGTAGAAAAATAAGGCTCCTCTTCCCTGTTTTGCTGGCATTCGGGAATAAGTTCGTGAACGGCGACTAAAATCATTGCTCCTGCGGCAAAAGACAGTGCAAATGGCATAATCGACTCGACAAAAACTACAAGAACAGCACCGATAAGACCTGCTATCGGCTCGACAAGCCCGGAAGCCTGACCGATAAGAAAACTCTTTATTCTCGATTTTCCCTCTCGCCTTAAAGGAATTGAAACTGCCGCTCCTTCCGGGAAATTTTGCAATGCTATACCTATTGCTATACTGAAAGCCCCCATAATTTGTTCCGAAGTGGCATTAGCACCTTTCAGCGCTCCGAACGCTACACCTACTGCCAAACCCTCGGGAATATTGTGCAAGGTAATTGATAAAACAAGCAGAAAAACTCTGCTTTTACGCGGATTTATTTCATTTGATCCGCTATTTGCCCTATTAGAAGCCCCTGAAACGATTTTATCGGAAACAATCAAAAATACCGCTCCGATAATGAAACCAAACGTGACGCTTAAATACGGCGGTATTATGCCGTTCAGACTGCTTGCCTTATCAATTGCCGGCTGTAAAAGCGACCAAAATGAAGCCGCTATCATAACTCCTGCTGAAAATCCAAGCATAAGATTTAATATTCTATTATTAGGCTTTTTAAAAAATACGACGGTACCTGCTCCAAGAGCCGTTATAAACCAAGTGCCTAAAGTTGCGAGCAGTGTCATAAGTATTATTTTGTACATTTTTAACCCTCCGTTAACATTATATTATTAAAAACAGAGTAAGGTTAAAAATCAAATTTAAAACACTTTTCTTAACTTATAAATAAAATAAAAAAAGTCAAGGAAAATTCAAATTTTTCCTTGACTTTTTGCTACTTAATTGATATAATAATTAAGCTGTCTATTTGATCCATTAGCTCAGCCGGTAGAGCACTTGACTTTTAATCAAGGTGTCCGGGGTTCGATTCCCCGATGGGTCACCAATCGCAAACTCGTTAATTAAACGGGTTTGCGATTTTTTTATTGCTTTTAAGAAAAAATGCTAAAGATTTTTACATTTTAATATCTATTAAAATGCCGATTTATATAATACTGATCTCTTTTCTGTATTGTGATGGCGTTTTTTTATATCTTTCTTTAAAACGGCGCGAAAAATAAAATCTATCACAAAATCCCAATGTATCGCTGATATCTTTCAGTGATACATTTTTCATTCCTAAAAGATTTTTTGCTTTTAAAAATACCAAATCTTCTTTGTATTTGCCGATAGTAACTCCCATCTCTTTTTTAAAATCCGTTCTGATTTTGCTGGCAGATACAAACAGTGCATCCGATATTTCTTGAAGCGAAAGATTTAAACGCAAATTTTTCTGAATATATTCTATAGTTTTTCTGACTGTTTCAGAATAGCTTTTAACAGGTATTTTTGAAAAATTATACCTCTTTGCAAAATCCGCAACCGTCTGATACAAAGTTAATTTCAACTTTAAAAAATCAAGATAATCATCTGATTTATACAAATTAAGAAGTTTAAAAAATTCCGCTTCGGAAAAAGGCATAGAATAAATACAGTTTATTGATTTTAATAAATCATATCTTTCTATCCCGTAAACCGAAATATGAAAATATAGCTTTTCAAGCTTTTCGCATCCATAAGAAAATTCTAATTCAGAAGGAACAATGTAGACATTGCCGCCGGTCATTTCAATCTTTCCGCCGGAGTATTTCAAAAAACCTTTTCCGGATCTCACATAATAAAGGCGCGTTATCGGATCACATACCCTATTGCACTTCCATTCCTCGCCAAGAAAAACATACGCACTATTACTTATTTCAAAGTCAAGAGTGTTGATTCCTTTTGTTTCCGCAGCTATGAGCATATCAAATTCTCCATATTTTAAATAGCATATTTCATTGATTTTAATAGGTTTTTATACTAAAATGCAAACATAAATGTCATATATGTACATTTATTATATCACCAATTCTTTATAAGTCAAGAAAGAGAGGTAGAATTATGTCAAGCTATGTAACAAAAAAAACTCCGGGAGATACAAGTTGGTTCACGAGGGACAGATTCGGTATGTTTATTCATTTCGGTCTGTATTCAATGCCGGCAAGGCACGAATGGGTTAAGTCTATTGAAAGAATAACCGAAGACAAATATGATCTTTACTTTAAATACTTTAACCCTGATATGTATGACCCTAAAGAATGGGCACGCCAGGCAAAGGCAGCAGGTATGAAATATGTTGTATTGACAACTAAACATCATGAAGGTTTTTGCCTGTTCGATTCAAAGTACACCGATTACAAGTCAACAAACACACCTTACGGCAAGGATATTGTTCGCGAATACGTCGATGCATTCAGAGCAGAAGGTCTGCACATAGGATTTTATTATTCCCTCATCGACTGGCATCATCCTGACTTTACAATAGATCAGTATCACCCCAGACGCGAAGTTCCAACTGCTGAAGAAATAAGCAGTAAAAGGGATATGAAGAAATACGCTCAATATATGAGAGATCAGGTAACGGAGCTTCTTACAAATTACGGAAAAATAGATATACTTTGGTTTGATTTTTCCTATGAAAAGGATGAAAGAATTGCAAAACCCTGGATGTCGGGAAAAGGAAAAGACGACTGGGAAGCCGAAAAACTTATCGCAACAGTCAGAAGTTTACAGCCGGATATAATAATAGACAACAGAACGGGAATTGATCAGGATATAATAACTCCTGAACAGTTCCAGCCTACGCACTGGCCAAAGGATAAAAAAACAGGCGAACTTGAAATATGGGAAACTTGCCAGACATTTTCCGGGTCCTGGGGATATTTCCGTGATGAAATGACCTGGAAATCACCGAAAATGCTAATAGATATGCTTATCAATACCGTTTGTATCGGCGGCAATCTCATAATGAATGTCGGACCTACTGCGAGAGGATACCTGGATTATCGTGCAGAAGAGGCTCTTAAAGTTTATGCTGACTGGATGAAATATAACTCTCGCTCTATTTATGACTGCACTATGGCAGAACCTGAATTTACCGCACCGAGAGGATGCCGTTTGACACAGAGCAATGACGGAAAGCGTTTATACGTTCACCTTATGGAATATCCTTTCAGATTTTTAGAAATGCCGGGATTTGTTGACAAAGTTGAGTATGCGCAATTCTTGCACGACAGCAGTGAGCTGATCTTAACTAAAACAGAATCCGCCGGTGAAGACGCATTAGTTATTAAACTTCCTCCGGTCAAACCAAAAGTTGAAGTACCTGTTATTGAACTCTTTTTAAAACAGAAATAATAAGAGAACTTTACTTATTCTGATGTTTTTATAAATCATAACTATAGACAAAACTGTAGTTATGATTTATTTTTTATAATCTGAAATCACAGTGAAAAAGCCCCGCACTAAAAATGCAGGGCTTTTAAAATATTTTTCAGTTGTTTTATTTTGGCATACAAAAAACCATTGTCATATTACCGGAAAAGTTTAATTTGCCGCTGTTGGCAGTTACAAAAAAATTATCGCTTTTCTTTAGATCCGAACAAAAATCATTTGCCTTAATGCTTCCGGAGCCTTCAATTACAATTACAACGGCATACCTTTCATCAAGATCTATTTCCGCATTCCCGTTAACTTTTAAAATTTCCATAGCAAATTTATTTGTTAGATTATCGTCAATTACAGAAGAAAAATTGTTCTCGCTTATCTTTGCTTTTCTATAATACCTTTTTCGTGCTTCTTCTTCGGAAAGACCGTTATACTCAAAGCAATCAAACATTTTTTCAAAGCCCAATCCGAAGTGTTTTCGGGCAGCACTGCCGACACTCTGCAAACAAACGAGCCTATATAGCCTTTAAATATCGCGCCGTTTGACTGGAAATAGAAAAATCCGAAAATTCCGCTGTTTTCAACTTCAAAGCCTTTTGAAACTTCTTTATTGAGCATTGCGGAATAAAGCGTGTTTATATCGCCGCCGTAAAGATCGGAAAGCTTAAAGGTTTTCCATTGCTTTTCATCGGATTTAGTAATTGTTATAACTTTTCCGTTTAAAGGAATGGTGTTTGCGGAAACAAACATCGCGCGCATATTTCCCTCTGTTTTGACCTCGTCGATATAAACAGAAAGGCTCATATCCTTAAAATCTTTAAATTTGGTCGTGTGGGATTTATATCCGTTAAAATCGGGATAATCGCCGAGCATCAGGCAGTCGCCAGAAGTGCCGGAATTTGCATTATATGACCTTTGGAAATTAAGATAGGCGTTGCCCAAAGATCTTTTATCGGCACCGGGTGCGAGCAGTGTGAAGTTTTCATCGCTGTTTAAGAAATACTGTGAAGCGTTATCCGAAGAAGCGTCGTAATTTACACCCTGTGCTTTTTCTCTTACGGGGAGCAAAACAGTTTTTCCGTATTTGTATTTAAGCTTGGTCCACGCAGATTTAAGATTAGAAAAGCTTAAATCCTTTTTATATTTTTCTTTTAAGCTTAAAACAACTTTTGTTAACTCGGAAGTATTGATAAATCCGCTTTTATCAAGATTATCTGCGGCTTCTATCCAATCCAACAAATCAAAATCCGAAGAATTTGCAGGCAGCGAAACAGTGTTTGTTAAGATCAAAGAGCCGCTTATCGCCTTGATTGTAAGACCAGAGCACAGATTGAGCTGCAGGCTTGAAAGATTTCCCTGAGCGTCTGCTTTAAGAGCGGAAATTCCTCCCTCATATAAATCGGTATCCGAAAGAGTGAGCCAGGAGCCTTTCATATTTTCGGAAATATTTACAGTTTTTCCTCTTTTGTTATTGCCCGCTATATCGAATACGAAGAACGGAACTATACTACCCGCGGACTTTATATCTTCAATGTAAATCGATAAAGAAAATCCCGAATATCCCGATAAATCTATCTTTGCGTTAGCGTTCTTATCTTTTAAATATAGAAATCTTTCGGAAGAAGAGGTATTTACACCTGAATATGAATAATTATTATCAAAGGACTCGTAATAATAAGAATAAGTATCGCCCAATAAATTCTTTTCAATATTTTCAGGCGCATTTGTATCGTTTAAAGAGATAATATCCTTGTCGTCAAGCTTAGCCGCCGCGGCGTTATTTACTTTTTGGCGGGTAGGTCTTAAACCTGTTTCAAAAGTCTTTAATTTCCCCCAGGCGGATTTAATCTGTTCAATTTCGCTTTCTGCTTCTTCTCCCCCTGCTGCTGCGTCATAATTATTTGAAATGCAAGGAAAAATTATTCCTATGCAGAGTGAAACCGATAAAATCAAAGCAAGATTTTTGCTTATAAATTTTTTTAATTTAATTATTTTCATAAGAAAATCCACCTTTCGATTTAATCAGACCACTTGGCATAAAGTGTTATACCGTTATTGAAAGCGTCATAGTCGGTTTTTTCGTATTTTTTACCGCTGTAATCCTGAGAATCATACCAACCCTCAAAGGTGTAACCATTTCTTACAGGTATCGGCAAATTCTGCTCGTATTCGGCTTTTTTATAGCTCTTTTCCGCGGTTTTTGAGTCGTAACCGTAATCAAATTTCACAGTATAGCCGATTGAAATTATAATTATTTTATAAGCTTCATTATCAGCATTTGAAGTGACTTTTATTGCCACGGTATCGCCCTTTTCGGTGTTTTCAGCCGTGTAAGTTACGGTTTTCCCGGAAGTTTTGCTTAATTTTCCGCAGTTTTCATCAGTCATTCCGTAACCTCCGCCGGTTTCAGTGGCAGGATCGTAAACCGAATTATAAAAACTTAGTGCAGACGGATTCTTACCTACGATTTCCCAGGTGACATTTTCAGCATTATCGTCTGCTCCGATTATCTTTTTAACGGATAAATCTACGCTCTTTCCGGGCTCTACGCAAAAATCAATACTTTCATATTCCTTATTGACATATTTGCCGTCAACAATTATAGAAACATCTTCATCGGTAGTTTCAACCTCTAACTGAGGCTGTTCGGGAATAGTGGTATATAAAACGGCGCAGTGCTTGCCTGTTATATCATCATCCGTAATTTTACCGTTAGAAACTGTTACTATCTTATCCGTTACGGGAATGATAGCATTTGCTCCGCCCACGGTGTTGCCGTATTCATCAACATAATAAGACGGATACTCGCTGTCCGCTATGCCGTCACCGTCGTCATCGTCGGGAAAAATATAAGTATGGCGTTCAAATTTTGTGCCGTCTGCCGGGATATTTTCCCCTGTAAACTCAACGCATAAGGTTCTTTTACTGTTTGTTTCGCCGTAGTCCATTTCGGTAAAAACGGAATATCCGCCGTCTTTTCCGAATGCTGCGGAATAAATATCGTCATTTAAAACCGCTGTTTTATAAACCTTTGAATTTTTTTCGACGTATCTGTAAAACAGGCCTATCTGCGCATTGTTTTCTCCAACGGTCCAGGTGCCCCTTGTCGGGAAATCCCAGTTGCACATCTCATATCCCGACTGATCGAGATTGAAAGGATCGGAAAGCCTTTCAGGAGAATAGAACCACAGTGCATTTCCTGCAAAGCCGGTGTTTGCAATCATAAGGCAGCAGGAGATAGTGTTTCGCATATAGTTAAGATTATAGCTTCCGTCGGCATTTATAACGCCGCTTCCCTCTGTATTATAAACAGGGGTGTCGCTGAATCTCGAAGTAAATTCCAAAGAATTTTTAAGATACACATCTGTTTCGTGCCTTATATATTGGTGAGTAGAAATAATATCAAATATGGGTGTTCCGTCGTCGTTTCTTAAATTTTCATAAACATAATTCACATATTCCGATACAACGGGATCCTGAATAAGACCCGAAAAATCGGTTCCCATAATTTTTACATATTTTGACTCGTTGTTCTTATCCCTGTACCCTGCCGCTTTAAGCGCCGAATGCACTTCTTTTATCATAGCAGTCCAATAAACACGCTTATCAAAAAACGCTTCGAAATTTCCGCCGTTTACCTCATTATAGAAACAAAGGAGCCTTACATTATCAAGGTCTTTTTCGTCTGCCTTTTTAATAACGGCAGCCGTCGCATTGGCAAAAGCTTTCAGATTATCAGGCGCTCCCCTTGTTTCGAAATCTGCTGGACTTCCGTAAAATGTAATTGAAGAATCCGGCACCTGATACCATTCATTGAGTCTATATTTTGTGCTTATTCTTCCGCCCATATTAAGCTCGATTATAGTGCCTGCTTCTTTTAACATTTTTACTTTGTTAAAGAAATTTATCACTTCTATGGAATTCCAGTTATAATCTCCCGATTCCCAGCGCTGTTTCTGAACTTCGGGCTCTTCGTCAATATAAACTATCCACTGCGGCAAAAACATCATTCGCATAAAAGCAGGCTTTTGCATATCGGTCCTGTTTTTATTGACAAGCTCATAAGCGTCGTTCATTCCGCGGCCGTAAGGAAAAGTCCAAAGGTTATTTCCGTGACCCAAAAAATCCTCTTGAATAAAGCTTGAAGTATTAACGCTTACCGAGCGTTTACTTTTCTGCTCTCTTGCCGTGAGCGCAAAAGAGCCCACCGTGCAGCACGCTAAAACCGAAAGCACGGAAAATATACTTAAAGCTTTTATCAAAAAAGGTTTTTTCATAATATTTCTCCCCTGATATCTTTATAAGTATATTTATCGCTATGATTTTAACATCTACTTTTTTTGTAACAATTAGCAATATTTTTATATTTTAAGCAAATAAAAAAATACCGGGGTTATTAAACCCCGGTAAATATTTAATTTTTATCTGAATCCGTAAGAGCGGAGATAATCATAACTCTTCTTCATGCATTCAAAGGGATCTTCGCCTTTGCAGTTATCCTGCTCAACAAGCATATACTCGGTTCCTGCCTTTTCGGCAGAAGCAAAAATTCTGCCAAAATTGAGGTTTCCCTCTCCTAAAGGAGCCATATGAAGGCTCTTTCTATCCTCTTCGGCAAAGCAGAAATCCTTTAAATGAATACACGGAATTCTGCCGCTGAATTTTTCAATCCAATATGCCGGATCTCCGCCTGCCATCTGTATCCAGAAAACATCAAGAGTAAATCCGAGAATATCGGGCGAAAAATCTTCTGCAAGCTTAAGCATAATAGGCTTATTATCGATCTTTCCGAAATCCCTGTCGTGATTGTGATACATAAAATATTTATCGCCTGCTTTAAGCTTTTTTGCAACAGGCATATAAGTATTTACGAAATCGTCATAAGCCTGACCCTCTTTTTCGGAATTGAAAACAAACATTCCAAGGCCCACATTTTTGCAGGAAAAGATATTGTGATCCGCTATTACTTTATCGGTATCGCCGATAAGTCTGTCCGACGGAATATGCGTAAGAACGCATTTAAGGCCGTTTTTATCAAGCTGTTCTTTAAGCCATTCGGGCTGATAATCGCAAACCCCGGATACCTGAACATTTTTGTAACCCATATCGGCTACTTTTTTGAGTGTTTCGGAAAAATCATCAAGATTTTTGCAGAAATCTCTAAGAGTAAATAATTGAGCGCCTATTTCCATATAATTTTCTCCTTTTACCATTTAACTGACCAGCGTGAGCTGTAATCACCGCTGTAATTCGAGATATTTCCCTTTTCGGGTTTATAAGAAGATTTTTTCTGAAGAGCCGAAAGCTTTTTATCGAATTCTTTATTATCAAACGGTATCGGAACTGATTTTGAATCGTTCCAGGAAGAAAGATAAGCCGCATTTGATATAAGCAGTTCGTTTATTCCCTCTTCTCCGGGACTTATCAGCTTTTCTCCAAAGAGAATGGCATTGACAAAATTCTGTATAATTCCTCTGTGAGCGGTTTCTTTTTCGGCAGGTAAAATTTCAGAGTATTCGGTCTCTATTTTAGGCGACATATTTTTATCGGAAAATCTCACTGTTTTTTCATCTGTTTTAAGCTTATAAAAACAAAGTTTTCCGTTTTCAATAACTATTTTACCGCCTGTTCCGGAAATTTCCAATCTGTTTGTTCCCGGATATTCGCCCGTGGAAGTGATAAAAGTCCCGATAGCGCCGTTTTTAAAAGAAATGTTTATAACCGCGTCATCTTCGACTTCAATGTTGTGATACTTTGCAATACTTGTTTTTGCGCTTACGCTTTCGGGCATTCCGCATATCCACTGCAAAATATCGAGATTATGCGGAGCCTGATTAAGAAGAACGCCGCCGCCTTCTCCCGCCCAGGTTGCTCTCCAGCTTCCGGAATCATAATAGCTTTGGCTCCGATACCAGTTTGTAACTATCCAAACGGCTCTTTTAAGCTCTCCAAGCTCTCCCGAGGATACTATCTGCTTTGCTTTTTTAAAGAGAGGATTTGTTCTCTGATTAAACATTATGGCAAAAACCGATTTTGAGAGCTTTGCCGCTTTGATGACTTTATCCGCCCTATCGGCTCTTATATCCGCAGGCTTTTCGGTTAAAACATTTTTATTATGCTTTAAAGCTTTCAGAGCGATCTCCGAATGCAGCGGGTGCGGAACAGAGATTATAACGGCGTCTATCTCATTGTCATTTAAAAGCAAATTATAATCATTATAGAATTTTACATCGGGGAATTTTTCCTTAAGGATATTTTCCTTGTTTTTATCGTTATCGCAAATTGCCGCAAGTTCGGCATTTTCGATTTTTCCGCTGTAAAGTGAATTAGTATGAGCCGAGCCGATATTTCCTACACCTATCACGGCAACTCTTACTTTATTCATATTTATTCTCCCGAATTGATTATTTTCCGGAATATGTTCCGGAAGTATCCGCAAATACAGCTTTTGTATTTTCTTTTCTTCTTGATGTCTTTACGCGTTTCATCAATTCATTATAATACAGATCGTCATCAAAAGGCAAGTCTATTTCTTTGCCAAGGAAAGCGGAGAGGTGCATAGCGTTTGAAAGAGTAATTCCGTTTATACCCTCTCTGCCGTCTGCAATAAGATCGGTGCCGTGAAGAATTTTACCTGCCCAGGCATTAAGAACGCCTACGTGCTGCGGATTCTGACCGTCTGTTTCAACCTTTATTTCCTCGTGCTTAACAGAAGCAAAGGGAACTTTATTTGTCTTTGAAAATTCCTGCTCGGTCATTTCAAATTCCCAGACTTTAAGCTGATCGTTTTCCACAACAAGCTTTGCTTTATCCATCTGAATTTCAAATCTGTTGGTGCCGTAGCCATCGCCGGTGGTGGTTATAAACACGCCTGTTGCGCCGTTAGGATACTCAACAAATGCCGAAACATCGTCTTCAACCTCTATATCGTGCCATTTGCCGAATTTTAATTTTGCGTCAACCTTAACGGGCATTCCGCATATCCACTGCCAAAGGTCAAGCTGGTGGGGGCACTGATTTAAAAGAACTCCTCCGCCTTCGCCCGACCAGGTGGCTCTCCAATCGCCCGAATCATAGTATGCCTGTGAGCGGTACCAGTTGGTAATGATCCAGTTTGTTCTTCTGATCTCGCCGTATTTCCCCGATTTAACAAGCTCTCTCATTTTGCGGTAAACATGATTGGTGCGCTGATTGAACATCATACCGAATACAACTTCGGGGTGGCGGTCGGCTTCGGCGATCATTTCTTTTACCTGCTTAGTGTAAACACCGGCAGGTTTTTCTACCATTACATTTATTCCTCTTTTCATACATTCCATAGCATATTTAGGATGATAATAATGAGGAACGCTGACAAGACAAGCATCTACAAGACCGCTATCAAGCATTTTTTCGGCGCTGTCGAAAGCAATTATGCCCTCTTTGCCGTATTCTTTTCCGTCGTTTCCTTTAAAATGCGGTAAATTTTCCTGCGCCCATTTTATTCTGTCTGGATTTGTATCCGCAAATGCAACGAGTTCGATTTCAGGGCATTTACCCATAATAATATATTTTGCATGAGTCGATCCCATATTTCCAAGACCTATTATACCGAGTTTTATCTTATCCATTTAAATTCAACCTCTCTTTAATTATATTAATTTCTTAAGAGCATTACAAGCTTCATCAAACGCCTCTTCTTTAGAAGAGTAAACAAAATTACCTATATTGCTTTTTTCACCTTCTCTTTCAAGAGTTGCTAAGCCGTCAAAAAGAGATAAATGTGGCTCTATAGTGAGATGATCTCCGCCTAATTTTTCAAAATCTTTAATTATATACGGTAAATTACCGTCGCCTTTTCCGGCAGGAACAACATTTCCACCTTTTATACAATCTTTTATATGAAGATATTTAATTCTTGATTTAAGCATTTCCCATGCTTTTATAGTATCCACATTGCACTGAACAAAATTTGCAGGATCGAAGATGCCTTTTAGTTCAGGTAAAGCATCTAATATCATTTTACAATGTTTATCATCTTCACCAAAAATACCTTTTTCGTTTTCGTGGCAGAGGTCTAATTCATATCTCGATGCAATATTTAAAAATGTTCCTAACCTATCAATAATTTCATCTTTATAATCGTCAATATTTTCTCCTTTAGGAGTATAGAATGAGAAAATTCTTATATTTTTTGCATCTAATATTTTAGCAATTTCCAATGTATGTTTAAATGTTTCAATATGTGTGTTGAAATCGTATGTTTTAATATCAACTTTTCCGATCGGAGAACCTATTGACCAAATTTCAAGTCCTTCCTCATCAAAGCTATTTTTTATTTCTTTAGCTTTTTCCTCTGAAATTTTTGAAATATTAGTTCCTTCAACATCTCTTATTTCAAGTCCGTCAAGATGATTTCTTTTAAGTGCGTTAATCTGACCTTTTATTAAAGAACTTGATTCATCTGCAAATGCATAAATTTTCATTTTTTATACCCCCGAATAAGCTGAAAATCCGCCGTCTACCGGAACTGTGATACCTGTGACAAAGCCCGATTTTGTTTCATCGATAAGCCAATCTACTGTGCCTAATAATTCTTCCGACTCGCCGAATCTGCCCATAGGAGTGGATCTTAAGATCTTCTCTGTTCTTGCAGTCGGCTCGCCTTTTTCATCAAAGAGCAAAGCCCTGTTCTGATTAGTTACAAAAAATCCGGGTGCTATAGCGTTAACCCTTATCTCCTGCTTTGCAAAATGAACGGCAAGCCAGGAAGTGAAATTTGAAACCGCCGCTTTTGCCGCCGAATAAGCAGGTATCTTTGTAAGCGGTCTGTAAGCGTTCATTGAAGAAACGTTTAACACGCAGCAGCCTTTTTTGCCTATCATATCAGCCATAAATATCTGGCTCGGCAGCAAAACGCCTTTTAAATTTAAATCGAAAACGAAATCAAATCCCTTTTCTTCAATATTAAAGAAAGTAAGAAAATCCTTTGCGTTTTCATCTCCTGAAACATATTCCTCGTGAAGAGTGGTGCATCTCGGGTTGTTACCGCCGGCACCGTTAATCAATATTTCGCATTTACCGAGGTCCTTTAATACCTCGCTGTGAACGCTTTTAAGCGACTCAAAATCCAAAACATTGGTTTTATAAGCTTTTGCGGTACCGCCGTTTTTTACAATTCTGTCTTCAACGGCTTTAGCCGCATCATAATTAAGATCAAGAAGTGCAACCTTATTTCCTGCTTTTGCAAGATGCTCCGCAAAAGAAGAGCACAAACCCCCGCCTGCGCCTGTTACAACGATTACTTTACTCATAATTTCATTCTCCTATCTTAATTTTTCTATTGCTTCGAAAAGTCCTGCGATATATGTAGCGCCCAAAGCACGGTCAAAAAGTCCGTAACCGTATCTTCCCTTTTCGCCCCAGATCATTCTGCCGTGATCCGGTCTTACATAACCGTCAAAGCCGTGATCCAAAAGGGTTTTTGCAATGCCGAACATATCTACCGATCCGCAGGAAGTGGGATGGCCGACTTCCTCGAATTTCCTTACACCCGTATGCTTAATGTTTCTTAAATGGAGGAAATGAATTCTGTCTGCAAACTCGCCTGCCATTTTTACAAGATCATTATCGGGATTAGCTCCGAGAGAGCCAGTGCAGAATGTAAGTCCGTTATTCTTTTCGGGAACTATATCCAAAAATCTTTTAAGATTTTTTTCATTGGTTATTATCCTCGGAAGTCCGAACATTCCCCATGGCGGATCATCCGGGTGAATTGCCATATCGATTCCGGATTCTTTCGCTACGGGTATTACAGCCTCCAAAAAATATGTAAGGTTATCCCAAAGCTTATCCTCGCCTAATTCTTCATATTTTTTAAGAAGATCTTTCATTTCTTCTTTAGTGTAGCTTGCGTCCCATCCGGGAAGTGAAAGCTCGCTTTTAAGCGGATTCATTTTAAGAACGGTTTCATCATCATAAGCAAGAGCGTTAGCTCCGTCTTTCTGATGATGCTCAAGCTCGCTTCTGAGCCAATCGAAAACCGGCATAAAGTTATAGCAAATACATTTTACCCCTGCTTTGCCGAGTCTTCTGATGTTTTCACAGTAATTATCGATAAGCTCGTCGGCATTCTTATTGCCGAGTTTAATATCTTCGCTTACAGGAACGCTTTCCACAACTTCAAAATCAAGATCGTGCTTTTTTGCAGAGTCCTTGATTTTGCTTATGCTTTCATTGCTCCAAACTCCGCCCGGCTTAACATCATAGACCGCCGAAACGATTCCGCTCATAGTCGGTATCTGGCTTATCTTTTCAAGAGTTACCGGATCGCTTTCACCGTACCATCTGAAAGTAAGTTTCATATTTTCAGCTCATCCTTTCCTTTATATTATAATAAAATACTTTTTTAACAAGTTTTTGAGCGCTTATCTTATCAAACTCGCCTTTTTCGGTAAGGTTTCCGATAAACGAGCAGAAAATTCTTCTGAAATAATCGTGGCGTGCATAGGAAAGAAAACTTCTTGAATCTGTGAGCATTCCGTAAAACTTACCTAAAACTCCGTTTTCCGCCATTGTTTCTGTTTGATTTAAAATTCCGCGTTTATGATCGTTAAACCACCAGGCGGCACCTAATCTCACATTCCGATAAGCTCCCGCTATTGATGCTAACTGATCGGCATTTGAGGAATTTAATGTGTAAACTATCGTGTCGGGAAGTCCGCTTTCCGAGTCGATACGGTCAAGTATCTTTATAAGCGACAAACCGTCAATCGCGTTGCCCACGCAGTCACAGCCGCAATCAACTCCGAGCTTTTTGAAAAGACCGGAATTTGAGTTTCTTGTGACAGCCAGGTGAAGCTGCATTGTAAGCCCGAATTTTTTATATATCTTTCCTAAAAATACATAGAGATTTCCCACAAGACCGAGATAATCGTTTTCGTCTACACTCTCGCCTTTTAATATCTTTTTAAAGATATCGTCGGCTTTATTATCGTCAAAAATATCGTTCGGGAAATACTGCATACCGATATCTGTAAAAACGCACCCGTTTTTAACAAAGAATTCAAGCCTTTTTTCAACAGCGGCTTTAAGGGATTTTAAATCTTCTATCTTAATTCCGCTGCAATCGGAAAGCTTTAAGATATAATCCTTATAAGAACCGTTAAGCATAAGCAAAAGATTATCGGTTCTAAAAGACGGAAGAACTTTTATATTAAACGATCTGTCCTGTGAGATTAGCTTATGCCATTTTAAATCGTCTGTTATATCATCTGTCGTGCAGATTATTTCAACATTGGAATTTGTCATAAGCTTTCGGGGCGAAAGCTTATTTTCTTTAATATATTTATTGGCGTTTTCCCAGATCATTTCGGCATTTTCCGCCGTAAGATCACAGTCAATATCAAAAAATTGCTTAAGCTCCATTTTAGACCAGTAATAAAGCGGATTTCCTGCGGCAAATTCGAGCGCGCTTATGAAATTGATAAATTTCTCGTGATAATCGGCTCTGCCTGTTATCTTATCCTCGCTGATTCCGGCACATCTCATAAGGCGCCATTTATAATGATCGCCCGCAAGCCACATTTCACCGATATTGTCAAACGGCTTATCTTCATATATCTCTTTCGGAGAAAGATGACAATGATAATCGATGATCGGAAGATCCTTAGCGGAATTATATAATGTGACGGCGGTTTTGTTACTGAGCAGATAATTATTTTCCATAAAAACCATCCTTTTTCTTTATGACTTCATTATATAATCATTCAAATAAATAAACAATTACAAAAAATTCCTTAAAAACATTGCAATTATGCGCATAACATATTATAATAATTTTAGAGGTGAAATTATGGAAATTTTAGGCTACCACCACTCTTCGGAAAGAAATCTCAATCAAAAGGATTATCCTATTCATCTTCACGGAAATTATGAGCTGCTTTATTTTATAAACGGTAATGTGCAGTTTTCGGTTGAGGGTAAAAATTATAAGCTTAGAAAAGGAGATTTCGTTTTAACAAGAAAATCGGAATCTCACCATGTTATTTTCAATTCAAACACCGAATACGAAAGAATAGTAATAAGCTTTGATTTTAACAGCGATCTGGACCCTTACGAATTGTTAAAACCTTTTAATGACAGGAATTTGGGAGAAATGTGCAAATATAAGAGCTCTGAATTTAACACTACTACTTATAAAAACTGCTTTTATGCCATTGCAGGCACTAAGGATAAAGAGAAGCAAAAAGCTTATCTTACTGTGCTTTTATATGAAACAAACGAGGCATTCAGGCAAAAGCTGTTAAATCAGAATTCAAATGTTGATAATTACGATAAAAGCTATGAAATTATAAAATATGTCAACTCTCATCTATACGAGGATATCTCACTTGAAAGCATAAGCAAGAATTTTTATTTGAGCAGATCTCAGTTAAACAGGGTTTTTAAAAAAGCAACGGGGTTATCCGTTTGGGAATATGTAAAATCAAAAAGACTTCTTAATGCCAGAGATCTTATCATTCACGGGCAAAAGCCGACGGCTGTAAGCGAAAAATGCGGATTTAAAGATTATGTATCTTTTTATAAGGCTTATAAGGCAAAATTCGGCCACTCTCCTAAAAAAGACGGCATAAATTAAAAAAGGAACCTGACAACAGGTTCCTTTTTTAATTTTATTTATTTTTCTCTTATGGCATCGATAGGTCTTTTAGACGCGATCTTTTTAACAGGAATATAGCTTGCGATAAATGCTACCAAAATACTTACAACGAGCAGCAATGCTATCTGCCTTATTCCGAATGAAAGAATGGTCACTAGTATTCCGTAATTCTTTCTTAAAAGTCCGTTTAACAATATTGTTACTATCATTACACCGATTGAAGATAAAATAAAGTTTATCCCTGCGATAATCGCGCTTTCGGAGAAGAAAATTCTGAAAACATCGTTGCTTCTTGAACCGATGGCTCTTAAAATGCCTATGTCTTTTTTCTTGTAATTTATACTGGTTGCAATGAAGTTGGAAAGCATGATCGAAGCAAAAACAGCAAATCCAATACCTATCCAGAAGAATGTTTTTGAGAGTGTTTTAAGCATATCGTTAATGCCGTCAAGCTCAAATGAAACGGAATTCTGCAAAGGATATTTAACATTTCCTCCCGACTCATAGCAATATTTTACCGCACTCTGAACAGTTTTAAAATCACTTGAAAGATGACCTACGGCATAGCCGAATCCATTGTCATTTTTATCGCACAAAAGATCGATAACTTTTTCATTTACAATAAGCGAAGATGAAAGATAGTTAAGCTTATCGTTCGACGGAATAATACCAACAATTTTAAACTTACTGTTTAATCCGATTTTTGTAAAAGCATTCTGTTGTTCTTTCTGATCGTCGTTTTTTATAAGATTGCACCAGGAGTCAAGCTCGGGAAGCTTTGATGCGATTATATTTCCGTTATCATCATAAAAGTTTGAATTTTCATCACTTAAATTAAGCGCACCTTCATAAACGACTATTTCGTTATCCGAAAGTTCTGTCTTTGCGCCGTTTACCCATTTTATCTTGCTTTTATCAATTTTATCGAGCGAAGTTAGATAATCGGGGTTTACTCCGAATCCTGAATTTTCATTATTAAGACCGAAATATCCCAGGTTTATCTTGTTTATCGGTGTTCTTTTTCCTATTATATCGTAAAGCTTTGCAGTGCCGACCATTGCTACGGAAGAATAACTGCTGGAAGTCGAAGAAACAAATTCATTGTAAAGTATATAATCGATAACCTTATCGGCTTTTGATTTATTTTTCACCTTTACTGCAAGTCTTTCATATCTCGAAATATCAAAATTGGTGTCAATAATTCCGGTAACCGTGTATTTTTCGCCGTTTAAAGTAATGGTTTTACCTATAAGATCCTCAAAAATATTTATCGGCTGATAAACTAAAACTTCTTCCCCTTTGGCGTTTTTGGTTTTTGTTCCGTCGGTATATTCGGTGCGTTTGAAAACTTCGAATATATATTTGCTTACTGCAATTTCGTTTTTGTTTTCATCGGGCAAAGCTCCGCAAACAAGCTTATAACCGAATTCATCGAGTGTTTTTTGATTTATTTCGCCGAATCCGCTGAAATTTTTTGAATAAATGTCATAATCGGTTTCTGTGGTTCTTTTTTCGGGATTAGTATTTTGCTCAAAGCTAAACCCACTGCCCGCAGTATATACCCCGTGCATATTTATCCCTGTTTTTGAAGAAAGCTTTAAAATATCTTCTGAATTAAGATTAAAGCCGGAACTCCAATAATTTTTTGAAAGCTTAAGCTCTTTTGCCACAGAAAGATAATCGATATTAGAATCGATAAGCGATTTTGTGCAGGTCTTAATATGATTGTATGAGCCGAATGTATCCGCAAGACCGAAAAGACCGAAAGCTATGCAGGATAATAAAATCGTTACAACAAGCCTGAATTTTTTATGTTTTAATCCTCCTGCACCTATCTTAACAGCGTTTTTCATAGGCAGGCGCGATTTTATAAGCTTAAATCCGCCTGATGTTACGGGAATCTTGCTTTCATCGGTTTTAACAAACTTTGAAGAAGCGCCCGATTTATTGACTGTGAGCTTAACCTCGCCTTTTGCCACCTTATCAATGTAATCGTTTATTAAAACTCTGTCTTCTTCCGTAAGCCTGTAGTCCTTAGCTATTTTAATTCCTTCGGAAGAAAATTCAAGGTTTTCTGTTTTTTCAATTTCGTTTTCATTAAGCTCAACGTCGCTTATGATGTGACCGTCCGAAAGCTCTATAATTCTGTTTGCATACTTCTCGGCGAATTCCCTGTCATGAGAAACGACAATAACAAGCTTAGTTGCGGAAAGCTTTTTAAGGGTATCAAAAACCTGTTTTCCTGTATTCGAGTCAAGCGCTCCCGTCGGCTCGTCTGCCATAATTATTTCAGGCTTTTTAACAAGCGCTCTCGCAATGGCTACTCTCTGCTTCTGACCGCCCGAAAGCTCGTTTGGTTTTCTTGAGCCCATTCCCTCAAGATCGACCTGCTTTAAAATTTCATTTATTTCTCTATTGGTAGCTTTTTTGCCCTGAAGTTCCATAGAAAGCGCGATATTTGCGCCGACGGTGAAATCATCAAGCACATTGTATTCCTGAAAGATAAAGCCGACATAGGTATTTCTGTAAGAATCAAAATGCTTCTGTTTGAAATTACCCGAGCTTACGCCCTTTATTCTTATCTCGCCCGTATCGTATTTATCAAGGCCTCCGAGAACATTTAAAAGAGTCGATTTTCCGCTGCCCGATTTTCCGAGAAGAAACACCATTCCTTTTTCGGGAAATCTAATGCTAACATTATCGAGCGCTTTTACAGGCACGCCTTTTTTGATTTTATAGATTTTTGAAAGATTAACAGCTTCTAACATAATTATCCTCCGATCAAATTCGTTCCAGCCGTTCTATATCAAATAGTACAGTTATAAGATAACATAATTCCATTAAATAGTCAAGACCTTTTCTTATTTTTTTGAAAGATTTTCCTTTATATCCGCTTTAAGCGTATCCCATGCACTTTCATTATTCACATAATATAAGGGGCAAAGCTTCCCTGTGATATCGTAATGGCGGATCACATCGTTTTCGTCAAGGCCTGTTTTTTCGAGCAGCCAGGCAGTTAGCTTTATCAGCGAATCATAGGTCTGATCGTTAAACTTGCCCGTTTTATCAGGGTGGCAGACTTCTATCGAAATAGTATCTTTATTCCTGTTGTTACTTGCGGCGGATTTTTCATCGAGCGGAACGCACTGAATTACTTCGCCGCTTAATCCTATAACAAAATGAGAGCTTACCTCCGTGTCCGCCTTATCATAATAATCTCTGTTATTCTGTGCGGTGGTATTCGGATTTCCCACATAATGGATAACTATATTTTTAATATCCGTAAGCTTTGTTCCCGTTCTGGCGGTATTATGAATATGTATTATCTGAGAATCAACATATTCAGGCAGTTCCGCATTTTTTAATTCGGTTATCCTGTTTTTAGCCTCTTCGCGGCTCTTTTTTTCGATTCTGCCGGATAAAAAGCTTTTAAAAAGCATTGTACCGCTCACAATCATAAATACGAACATCAGAAAAATAATAAATCTTCTAAGTATTATTTTTCTTCTTCTTTTCCTTTTGATATAAGTCTGTCTTTCCATAATAATTATCAGTCTTTTCTGTCAAATTCCAAAATCACTTTAAAAAGGTCGCCGTCGGTTTTAATAATAAGCTTTCCGTTTTGAAGTTCTGTTAAACTTTTAGCTATAGAAAGACCTAATCCGCTGCCTTCGGTGTTTCTTGAAGTATCGCCTCTTACAAATCTTTCGGTTAAATCGCTGTCAGCGATATCAAGCTTTTGAGAAGATATATTTTTAAATGTTATATATACCTTATCCTCTTCTTTTACTTCGAGATAAACCCTTGTATTATTAAGAGAATATTTGCAGATGTTGGTAGTCAGGTTTTCAAAAACCCTCCAAAGATATCTGCCGTCTGCTAAAATTTTCACGGGCTTTTCGGGAATTTTAACTATCGGAGTAAGCCCTGCCGAATTGAATTTTTCGCTGAATTCCCCTACTGTCTGATTTAAAAGAACTCCCACTTCGCATTCTGTCAGCTCGACTTTGATATTACCCGTGGAAGCTTTAGAAGCCTCCACAAGATCGACTATGAGCTTTTTGAGCCTGTTTGACTGTCGGTCAAGCACTTCTGTATATTCCTTTATCTTTTCGTTTTCCGTGTTTTCTTTTTTAATAAGATCAACATAGTTTATTATAGAAGTAAGAGGCGTTTTGATATCGTGCGAAACATTGGTGATAAGCTCGGTTTTAAATCTTTCGCTTTTCAGTTTTTCATTCACTGCAAGCGAAGCCGCGGCATTGATATTGTTAAGATAATCGCAGAATTCTTTAAAATCGGGCGGCATTTTTTCAGAATTTATTTTGCTTTCAAAATCGCCGTCTGCCATAAGCTTTCCGCCGCACTTTATCTTTTTAAGGCAAATGCTGATATAAACGGCAAAAACCGCTAATACCGCGAATAAAAGCATTGAAGCGAATATGAAAAATCCTGCCGAATAAGCCGCAAAACTTATCATCGCCGCGATAAAGAGATAGGCTCCGCAAATAAGTATTCCAGCAACCGTCTTTTTAACAACGGACATATTTTTTATTATAAACCAAAGGAAAGAAAACAGCTTTTTTAATTTTTTAAATATAAAGGCAAGAACGATATAAATAACATTGTTTTTGATGATAGTTTTTGCCTTTATTCTTGTAACCATTGACAAAACCGCCGCAAAAAAGCTGAAATAAAGAATAACCGCCGAAACCGCAAGTAATACATAATAAGCATATCCGTGGTTTGTTTCGGTTATGTCAAATATAATAAATGTTAATACAAGGTTTAGAAGAACGACTATATCAAACGGTATTTTATCAAACCAATTGAGCTGTAAGCTGTCGTCGGGTCTTCTTCCCGCGGATAAACATAGGAAATAAAAAGATAGAATAAAGAGTATCACGGATATTATTCCTATAAAATACACCGCATAGCGCAAAGTATATACTATTCCGCCTGTCTTTAATCTTAGCATCAGGCTCTGGGACATTTTAAAATCCTCGGCTGCATATACCGTGACATCTATAAGCCTCTTTGTATCGGCTTCAGGCTCCAGCTCTGTTTCATCCGATCCCGAGATATAATAAGTGGTAATATATCCGTACTTTGCGAGATACTTCTCACCTTTATAATTTGAAAAAAGAAATTCTCCGTTTTCATCTTCAAGCGTAACATAAATTCCGTTAGTATCGCAAAAATCATTAAGCTGAACCGTATCGTTAAATTCATAAATTTCAACTGCGCTTCCGCAATACTGGGATAACTTTGATTCAAGGATACTCACCTGAATTTCGTCTTTCGATTTAACATACATATCGCTGTCAACAGCGGCAAATGCTGCAACAACGCTTAAAAATGAAGAAAGAGCAAAAACAAAGGATAAAAATACCACTAAAATTTTAACAGCGGCATTTCCCGTCAGTTTTTTCATCACTTCACATCCTTTTCAAATTTATATCCGTGCGCCCACACAACTTTAACATATCTCGGCTCCGCCGGGTTTATCTCGATTTTTTCCCTTAAATGCCTTATATGCACGGCAACCGTGCTTTCAGCTCCTATCGGTTCGTCTTTCCAAACAGCCTCGTAAATCTCTTTGGGCGATAATACCTTTCCCGTGTTTTTCATAAGAAGTTTTAATATTTCGTATTCGGTGGGAGTAAGCGAAACCTCTTCCCCGTCGACGAATACCTGCTTTGAATTGTCGTCAAGCTTAACCGCTCCAATAATAATCGAATTATCCGAGATTATTTCCGCTCCGCCGCCGAGCATAAAAAACCGCCTTAACTGCGACCTTATCCTCGCTATTACCTCCACTGGGTTAAAAGGCTTTGTTATGTAATCGTCAGCCCCGATATTCAGACCTAATATCTTATCGGTATCCTCGCCTTTTGCCGTTAAAAGAATAACAGGAATATTAGATATCTGCCTGATTTTAAGCATAGCCGTGATACCGTCTGTTTCGGGCATCATTATATCCATAAGCACTAAATGAATTTCATTGTTTTTAACGGTTTCAATAGCCTGCGTTCCGTTTTCCGCCTCGAATATCTTATAGCCTTCCGCCTCTAAATATATTTTAAGAGCCGATACTATATCGCGCTCATCATCACAAACAAGAATGTTATACATTTCCTCAACTTCCGATAAAATTATATCAAACCGAACTTTAAAAATAAAGTGGTAAATCTTTTAAGAATTCTTTAAGATTGAAAAAAGTGCGGAATAGTGGTATATTATAGATAAGATTTTTTTACGGAGAAAAAAATGAAACACGAAATACTTTTGTCATCACCCCCGATAATAAGAGATTTTCTTACATATAATGAAACCATTAAGGGTAAATCCGCCCTTTCTGTAGAAGAATATTACCGCGATCTCAGAACATTTTTCAGGTACTTGCTGTTAATCCGCGGCAAGGCGGATAAAAACACGCCGTTTAATAAAATAAAAATAGATTCTGTCGATGCCGAGCTGATAAGATCAGTTACTATATCCGATCTTTATGCTTTTATAGTTTTCTGTAAAAATGAGCGTGGAAATAATGCCGCAACAAGAGCCAGAAAAACTTCTACTCTGCGAATTTTCTTCAAATACCTGACAAATCAGATACACCTGCTTGAAGTAAACCCCGCCGAAATGCTTGACTCCCCCAAGGTCAAATCAGGGCTTCCTAAACACTTGACTTTAGAGGACTCTTTGGAGCTGTTAAACGCGGTAGACGGTCCTTATAAAGAAAGAGATTATTGTATCCTCACGCTTTTTTTAAACTGCGGAATGCGTCTTTCCGAGCTTTGCGGAATAAATTTAAGCGATATCAGGTCCGATAATACTTTAAGACTTCTCGGAAAAGGCAATAAAGAAAGGATAGTATATTTAAACGAAGCCTGCCTTGACGCGATAAAAAAGTATATGGCTGTAAGGCCTAACGATTCAATAGTGATCACCGATAAAAACGCGCTTTTTATAAGCCGGTTTAACCGCAGGATAAGCAATAAAACTGTTCAGCATATCGTTAAAACTTATTTAAATAAGGCAGGCCTCGGCGGTATGGGATTTTCAACCCATAAATTAAGGCATACCGCCGCAACGCTTATGTATCAGCACGGCCATGTCGATATAAGAGTGTTAAAGGATATTCTCGGCCACGCAAACTTAGGCACTACGCAGATATATACTCATATTTCAGATGAGCAGGTCAAAACGGCTATCGAAGCAAACCCTTTAAGTAAGGTTAAAGCGAAAGAAAAAAGTAAGTTTTAAGTTTATTAAAATTAAAACTTCATCACATTCGGAGATAAAATATGACTGAAATTCACCCCATTCCCCCGCTCTATTCAAAAAATTCGGAAATTCTTATATTAGGCAGTTTTCCCTCTGTTAAATCACGGGAAAATGAATTCTTTTATGCCCACCCTCAAAACAGATTCTGGAAAGTATTAAGCGCTGTTTTTAATTCCCCGCTGCCGAAAAATACAGACGAAAAAAAGGAGCTTGTTTTAAAAAACAAGCTCGCACTTTTTGATGTTATAAAGCAGTGTGATATAAAAGGCTCCGGCGATTCGACTATTAAAAATGTCATTCCTAACGATTTAAGCCCTATCCTTGATAATTCGAATATCAAAAGGATAATTTTAAACGGCAAAACCGCCGAAAAATATTATAAAAAATATTTATCGCCCGTTATAAATATCGATTATGTAACTCTCCCCTCCACCTCGCCTGCTAACGCCGCATATTCTCTCGACCGTCTAATTGAAGAGTGGAAAGAATTTATAAGAAAATAAAATAAGCAGCTTCCTATGTTTAATCTAAACACAAGAAGCTGTTTTAGTTATATTAAATTTACAATAGTATGCAGACAAGACCGTTGCAGCCGTCGTTTATAACCCGCTCTATTGTTTCCTGAACTCTCATTCGCGCATCTGTCGGCATATGGGCAAGCTTAGTGTGAAGTCCCTCATTGACGAGATCGTGAAGCGATTTTCCGAAAATATTCGAATCCCAGATTGAAACGGGATCTTCTTCAAAGCCGCTTAACAGATATTTGATAAGATCTTCGCTTTGCTTTTCACTGCCTACTATCGGGCTTACCTCGGTGGTGATATTAGCTTTCATAAGATGTATCGACGGTGCCGAAGCGCGGAGCCTTACGCCGTATCTGCCGCCTTGTTTAACTATCTCCGGCTCTTCAAGCTTTAATTCCTCGGTCGTAGGCATTACTATGCCGTAGCCTGTTGCTTCAACCTCGTCAAGAGCGTCTTTAACGCGCATATATTCTTTTTTGATCTTTGCAAGGTCCTTAACGGTCTGCATAAGATCCTGTTCGTCGTTGATTTCAAGTCCGGTGGAATCGGAAAGTATTTTATAAAATAGATTGCCGTTTACATCGACTGTGATTTTAGCGCTGCCGTCGCCGAGATTAATATAATCGATTTTAGCGCCCTTTATATCCTGAACATTATCAAAAGCGGTTTCGGCGGAATTTATATCCTTTATCTTTTTAAACCCGCTTACCGCGTTTTTGATCGCCTCGGTTATATTATTTCTGAGCGGATGATCTACAGATAAAGTATTAATCCATTTCGGGAAATCGACTGTGATCTCTTTTATCGGGAACTCAAAAAGAATTCTTGATAAAATTCTTTTGATATCGTTTTCAGTAAGCTCCGCACAGCTGACGGGAATAACCGTCACCTTATATTTTTCGGAAAGCTCGGCGGCCGTCTGAGTTGCCTGCGGAGTTGTAGGATCTACGCAGTTAAGCAACACTATAAACGGCTTATTTATCTGCCTTAATTCATCGATTACCCTTTGCTCTGCCTCTTCGTATTCCTCGCGGGGAATATCGCTGATACTGCCGTCGGTCGTGACAACAAGACCGATAGTCGAATGCTCGTTTATTACCTTTCTTGTGCCTATTTCAGCCGCCATATTAAACGGTATCGGTTCTTCATACCACGGAGTCATAACCATTCTCGGCTGATCGTTTTCAATATATCCGAGAGCGCTCGGAACTATGTAACCTACGCAGTCGATAAGTCTTACATTCATAACGGTGTTGCCGTCGAGGTTGATTTTTGTGCCTTTTTCCGGAATAAATTTCGGCTCCGTTGTCATAATAGTTCTTCCGGAGGATGACTGCGGCAATTCATCATTTGCCCGCTCTTTTTCAAATTCCCCGTCTATATTGGGAAGTACCATTTTCTCCATAAACTGTTTAATAAAAGTGGACTTTCCTGTTCTTACGGGGCCGACTATTCCGATATATATATCTCCGCCTGTTCTTGAAGCTATATCCTGATAAATGCTTGTTCCTGACATACGATCTTCCTCCGATTTAATTTTAACTTGTTAAAAGTTATGCGGAAAAAAATTCAAATATGACAAAAAAGCGCACCCGAAATTCGGGTGCGCTTTAAAAAATGCAAAATATTATTTAACCATACTTGCAACTTCGCTTGCGAAATCGTCAACACGCTTTTCAATACCCTCGCCTTTTTCAAAACGAACGAAAGCGGAAACTTTGATATCTTTGCCAAGCTCTTTTGCGGTTTTTTCAACATATTTGCCGACAGTAAGCTCGCCGTCCATAACGAACTGCTGGTCAACAAGGCAGTTTTCCTTATAATACTTGCCTATCTTACCCTCAACGATCTTACCGAGAACAGCGTCGGGCTTATTAGCCATTTTAGGATCTTCTTTCATCTGAGCGATAAGAATTTCCTTTTCTTTCTCGATAACTTCTGTGGGAACGGAAGCCTCGTCAAGATAGCCGGGGTTCATAGCAGCGATCTGCATTGCAACATTTTTACCCATAACTACGAGGTCGGCATTATCGGACTCAAGCTCTGTATCGAACTTAACCATTACGCCGATCTTTCCGCCTGCGTGAACATAAGTAACGATTTTGCCCTCATATCTTGCAAAACGGCGGATCTTGATATTCTCACGGACTTTAAGGAATAATTCCTGAACCATTTCTTCAACGGTCTGTCCGTTTTCAGTGCATTTTAAAAGTGCGTCAACATCAGCGGGATTCTGATCTGCTATAACCTTAGCTACTTTAAGCGCGAGAGCTTTGAACTCTTCGCCGTTAGCTACGAAGTCGGTTTCAGCATTGATCTCAACTACAACGCCGACATTTTTATCTGTATAAGCGCAGACGGTGCCTTCAGCGGCAATTCTGCTTGCCTTTTTAGCCTGTGAAGCAAGACCTTTTTCTCTTAAGAAATCAGTTGCAGCGTCCATATCGCCGTTGCACTCTGTAAGAGCCTTTTTGCAGTCCATCATACCGCAACCGGTCTTTTCTCTTAAAGCCTGAACATCTTTAGCTGTAAAAGCCATAACTTTATCCTCCAATTATATGAAATTAAGCCTCTTCGGCTGCTGCAGCTTCTTCTGCAACTTCTTCGGAATTCTCTTCTTCAGCTGCGGCAGTTCCCATTTCACTGCCCTGTCTGCCTTCGATAACAGCGTTAGCCATAGTTTCAGCAAGAAGCTTGACTGCGCGGATAGCGTCATCATTAGCAGGGATAACAACATCAATTTCATCAGGATCGCAGTTGGTATCAACGATACCTACGATCGGAATGCCGAGCTTATGAGCCTCTGCGACCGCGATCTTTTCTTTTCGCGGGTCAACAACGAACAATGCGCTCGGAAGTTTTTTCATATCCTGAATTCCGCCGAGGAATTTTTCAAGTTTTTCAATTTCGAGGTTAAGCTTAACAACTTCTTTTTTAGGGAGAAGATCGAAAGTTCCGTCGTCACGCATAGTGCGGAGCTGATTTAAGCGCGCAATACGAGTGCGGATAGTTGTGAAGTTGGTGAGCATACCGCCGAGCCAACGAGCGTTTACATAAGGCATTCCGCAATGCTCTGCCTCTTCCTTAATGGAATCCTGAGCCTGCTTTTTGGTGCCTACGAAAAGGATCTCGCCGCCTTCAGCCGCAATGTCACGAACGAACATATAAGCTTCGTTTAACTTCTTAACGGTCTTCTGAAGATCGATAATGTAGATCCCGTTACGCTCTGTAAAAATATACTGAGCCATTTTCGGGTTCCAGCGCCTGGTCTGATGACCGAAATGAACGCCGGCTTCAAGTAACTGTTTCATTGATACTACTGCCATAATTTTTTCCTCCTGAGGTTTTCCCTCCATCCCGCTTATCGCTGCGGCGACCGAAAAGTATCAGCTTCGGCACCTGCCGACATCAAACGGAATGTGTGTAATATTTTCACTGCGGATAACACAGCTGATAAATTATATCATAATTCTAACATAATTGCAAGAAAAATTTTTTTGGATTTATTCTTCTTCAAAGATAACGGATATGCTGTCGCCCGAGTAGCAGGCAAGATCGGAAAAGTCAATCCCGGCATTCATAAGATACGAGCCGGAATAAACATTGCCGTCAAGCGAAGAGCGATACATTTTATCGCTGTCAAGTCCGCGCATTTTTACGATTATTGTTGCTCGGAACTCATTATTTATCGTTACAAGAGTTAAAAGCGCCTGCTTTTTATCTTCTGAAACGATTTCCCAAACAGCTCTGTAACGGTTTTCAAACGGCGAAACAAGCCTGTAAAGATCTCCGCTTCTTATAAGATCATAGGTTTTATGATAAAATGCAACCTGCTCTTTGACGACCCTTTTTTCATTATCGCTTAGCTTTCTCGGATCAAGCTCATAACCGAAAGTGCCCCATAAAGCAACATTGCCCTTTGTTTTATATCCTGTGCGGTGATTAGCCGAAACGTGCGCTCCGACAGTTGAAGCAGGGTAACAATACGATGTGCCGAACTGTATATATGTTCTCTCAATAGCGTCGGTATTATCACTGCACCAGATTTGCGGCGAATAGCAAAGCATTGCAGGATCAAAGCGCCCGCCGCCTCCCGAACAGCTTTCAAAGAGAATATCGGGGAAAGTTGTAACAAGCTTTTTCATTATTTCATAAGTGCCGAGAATGAACCTATGGAAAAATTCTTTTTTCCTTTCTTTAGGAAGAAGTACCGAGCCGGCATCTGAAATATTGCGGTTAAAGTCCCATTTAAGATAATCTATCTTATTGGTGCTCAATAATTTATACATCTGATTCCAGATATTATCTCTGACATCCTTGCGTGAAAAATCTATAACATACTGATTTCTGCCTATCATCGGCTCCCTGTTTTCAGTATGAACGAGCCAATCGGGGTGCTCTCTGAAAAGATCGGAATCGGGCGATATCATTTCGGGCTCATACCATATACCGAATTTTAAGCCCTCGGCATTTATTCTTGAAATCAGAGCCGAAAGACCGCCCTTGATTTTTTCTTCATTAACATACCAATCACCGAGCGAGCAATCATCGCTGTTTCTTTTGCCGAACCAGCCGTCATCCATAACAAGCATTTCAATTCCAATTTCTCTGGCAGATCTTGCAAAATCCACAAGCTTATCCGAATCAAAATCAAAAAACGCGGCTTCCCAGCTATTGATAAGCAAAGGTCTTTTAACGGTTTTATATTTTCCTCTGATTATATGATTATTGCAAAATCTGTGGAAAATACGGCTCATTTCACCTAAACCGTCAGTAGTAAAAACCATTATTGCCTCGGGAGAATCGAAAAATTTTCCGCTTTCAAGCCTCCAGGAAAAATCTGTCGGATTTATTCCCAGTATAAAGCGCGTGGTCTTATTATAATCGCACTCAGCCAGCGCGGAGAAATTACCTGAATATACAAGATTAAATCCGTAAACTGCTCCGTGTTCTTCATCGGCTCCGCTCTCAGCTAAAGCAACGAACGGATTTTGGCAGTGACCTGACGCGCCCCTGAGACTTTCCACTCCCTGAACTCCGTGAGCGAGCGGTCTTTTTTCGACGCTTCTTTCTTTCATATGTCTTCCGTAAAGCGATATCATATCGTAATCCATTGACGGAAGATCGACGCAAAGGCTGAAAACTCTTTCGATTTCTGCAGACTCTTCGCCGCAGTTTTCAACTCTGACGCGCCTTGTCATAACTCCGCAATCTGAAAAAACGGTGTAATAAAGCGTTACTTTAATATTTGTAACCTTATCAACGGCATAAATTTCCAAAGTTTGCGTTTCATCTATAGAGCCATAGGAAGAAGGCAATCCGGGGATTTCGGGTTTACCGTCATAAATTTTATGTCCGATATATCTTATATCAGTAGCACTGTCACCGAAATTGTTTTTAACCGCCAGTGCGCTTATCCTGAAATCGCCAGTTCCAAAGCAGCCGTATTCCATAGGCGCACTGTCCGGAGAAAACTTCCCCTCTCCTATTTCGGGATTTGCAGGGCTGAATGAAGAATTTGTTTTTCTGCATTCTCTGCCTTTAACATAAGATTCTATTATCTTTGCACCGTAATAAAGATTTAAAATATAATTTTCTTTATATATTCCGATTATATAGGTTGAAGTTTTAGTATCAAGCTTAAAGGTATTATGAATTTTATCAAATATTATAGGCATTGATATTTACCTCGCATTTTTATTTTTTGAATATTACTGCGGTAACAGGTCCGGTGAACTCAATTTTAACAAAACTTCCGTCCTTAGTTACTTTACAATCTGCCAAACCCGTTTCAAAACATTCGGAATCTGCCCATTCCTTGTCGGGTTTTAAATATGTTGTGTTTTTGCCGTCAATAGAATTGTTTGTAAGCTTATTAATTGCAACAAGCATTTCCTTTTTATCTTCAGATACGATAGCACCAACCCTGTTTGAAGTGTCGGAAAGAACAAATTTATTGTCCTCATAATCACCGTAATAATAGAAATCACTGTATTCTTTTCTGAATTCTACAAGTCTTTTAACAAGCGCGGATATTTCCTTGCAGTCCTTAAAAGTATCATAAGGAATATCAAAAGGTCTTCCCTCGGTAAAGGTATAGCAGACCTGCGGCAGAGATTTTGCTGTGCCTGTTACAACTCTTCTTTTATTGCAGTAACCGTACTGCTCCGGCTTTGACTCGCCTACGCGCCAGGTGAGATTATACTCTCCCACCCCTTGCTCAACATCATAAAACTGACCGTAAAGCTCGTTACAACCCTCACACCATACGAAAAAATCAGGGTCTTTTGATTTATAATTTTCTCTGAATTTTATCATTTGCGCTTTCACACCGGGAATAAAATTGTTTGCGGGTGTTGAATGGTGATGATCGGGATTATAGCAGAATTCGGAATAATTGCAGCCTATCTGATCTATCTGAACTGCACCCGCGCCGTATTTATCAATTAACCTTGTTATAACAGCGTTCAATTCTTCTCTGAATTCAGGCTCCGAGGGGCAGTTTATATTAAATTTAAGACCGCCGACGCAGTTTTCATAATAGTAGTTGCCGTTTCTGTCAACGCAATTTTTAGTGTTTTTGTATTTTTTACCGAAGCGGCTCTGCGGATCGACAAGTCTTCCGTTAAGATAAAGAATAATGTGTCCGCCGTCTTTTCTTATTTCTTCACAGGCGGCTTTAAGCTCTTCTTCCGTGCCGAGCTGCGGGCAAACATCGAAATCAGGGTAAAATGTATCATGACCGTCGCCCGACCAACCGTAAACGTGAATAGTATTAAGACCTGTTTTTTCACGGGTTTCTCTGAAAACCGACGGAAGTTCGGTAAATTTAAGCAATGGCTCTTTTCCTAAAAATTTCATCGGAACTTCCGCCCAGCCGTTAAATCCGTTATTCTTATCTGTCATCCAAAGAGGTCTGTCAGGTTCTTTAAAATCCGACGCCGATCTTTCGATATAAAGATCGGTAGCCGAATGCCAGTCGCCGTCGATATTGAGCGTTTCGCAAACAGGAGATGTCCATTCGCCGTTTCTTAAGAAAGGAAAATGAGCAACGGAAAGCTCAAGATCGTTATTCCAACGGTTTAAAGCTCTCGCTCTGAAAGCGATGCTGTCGTCGCCGGTTGTGTAGCAAGCAAGATATCTGCTTTTTGAGTCGTTATATAAAACAATATAGCGCATAGCCATTACCGACGGATAAATATAGCTCACCTCATTTTCTGCGGTGCATTTGATATAATCCGATGAAGCGGTACGGGTATTTCTTCCGTTATAAAACATTCTTATTGTTTTTGCAGGCTCACGGATATTATCACCCCAGGGAGTTGAAAAAAGCAGATTATCGGAGATAAGAGTATCGTCGCATTTTACTATCGGGAAAATTACCTCTTCGGCTGTGAAATCGCCGTCGGTTTTTATATAGATCTTATTTGCGCCTTCGGATAGAGAATCGTTAATTATTTTTACCGATATTTTATATCCGTGCTTATCAAAGCTGTAATAATTGTTTTCTTCGGCAGTGAAGTCAGTATCATCAAGAAATTTCTCGGTTCCGAGCCTGCAATCTCTTATTCTTATTCTGAAAATTGCATTATCGTTCATAAATTTTTGCTCCTTTTATCAAAAAATAATTCTGTAGGTATTGATTCCGAATGTTTCGAAAATATCTGTAAAGGAATTATCCTTAACTTCGATTTCCTTTAAATTGTTTTCAAGCATATCGCAAAGGTATACTTTTTTAATTTCTTTTCCGAAATCAAACTTGCATTTTGTCTTGCTGCCGAATGAATCATAGGCTCTGATTATTACGCCGTTTTGATCCTCCGCTTTCTTGACAGCGTCGATAACGACCGCTTCCCTGTCAGTTTTTGCAAAGCAAAAGCTTGACGGAAGTTTACCCGACTGCTTTTCGATTTTCGAAACCTTAACAGGGTTATTGAAGAAAAAGCTTTCTTTTATAACCCCTCCGTCAACATCTTTCCCGGTGTGCGGGAAAATAGAATAAGAAAATCTGTGAGTTCCGATATCGGCATTTTTGTTAGGATATTTGGGCGCGCGGAGAAGAGTTAATTTCATAACATTTTCTTCTGTTGAGTAACCGTATTTGCAGTCGTTTATCAAAGCGACACCGTAATTATTATCCGAAAGATCCGCCCATTTTTGAGCACAGACTTCGAATTTTGCTTCATCCCAGGAAGTGTTCGTATGATTAGGTCTTGAAAGATGACCGTACTGTATCTCGTATTCGGCGTTCATAGCATTAATGTCAAACGGGAAAGCTGTTTTTAAGAGAATATGGCTTTCTTTCCAATCAACCGCGGTTTCAAAATCAAGTCTGTTTGATCCTGCTTTCAGTATAATATTTTGCTCAATTACGGATTTATTATATTTTCTCTTGATCTTAACTCCGCATGAAAGTGCGTTTTTAAAAAATTTAGCCGAAGAAACATCATCAATTATCCATTTTTTCTGCTTATAAGGCTCGTCTATATCCCAGGCGTCAAAATCGTGGGGGTGATCTTCGAATATTTCAAGGGAGTTTGCTTTTTCGCCGCTTTTAATTACCTCACGCTCGTTTTCCTTATCTAAAATCGAAATTATATTGAATTTTTCATCAAATGTAACCTTTAGCTTATCGTTTTCAATAACTCCGTTTTCAGCTTTAAGGAACGAATTTTCATAATTATTTGCTTTTACTACCGCATATCCGTGAGCAGGAATATTTTTAACGAAAATTTCTTCTTTGCCGCAGGAAGTAACGCCCGAAAATTCAAATGAAGTAGGGTTATAAACAAAATAACCGCCGTCGGTTTCTATATTTTCTTTAAGCGCGCTTAATCTCTCGCTGATGAGCTTTTCGCCCATTTCGGTAATTTCTCTGTACTGCTTATGAGAAACTTCATAAACCGGCTCAACCGAAGATCCCGGAATAATATCGTGGAATTGGTTTAGGTTTATTATATACCAACCGTCGTTAAGCTCTTTTACAGGATATTCCTTTCCTGTAAGCAGTTCAGCCATAACGCCTGCCGTTTCGGTATCCATATATAAAAATTCGCTTTTTCTGTTGAATTTCTTGTTTTGTGCCATAGTGGTATAAGTTCCGCGGTGCTTTTCAAGATAAAGCTCGCCTTTCCATTTCGGCGTTTCGCCGTGCTTTTTGCAGTTATCCTTAAACTGCTTTTCTATATAATCAAAAGCCTCCTGCGATTTTTCCACTCTGAATTTAGGAAATCCGGGTATACCTTTTTTAAATCTCTTAAGATTTTCAAGCATTCTTCTGCTCGGTCCGCCGCCGCCGTCAGCCCAGCCGAAAACTTCAAGGTGATCGCTTGAAAACTTCTTATCTTTAAACATATATGTCCTTGAAAGAACATTATCGGGACTCATATCGTTAACATAGTTGTTAATAAGCATTGAAAGAACTTCGGAGCCGTCTATCCCCTGCCAGATAAATATATCGTGCGGAAAGCTGTTTGTTTCGTTCCAAGAAATTTTAGCGGTGTAAAATCTGTCAATTCCGCATTTTCTCATAATCTGCGGAAGAGCGCCCGAATATCCGAAAACATCAGGCAGCCACAGGCATCTGCTTTCTTTTCCGAATTCTTCTTTCATAAATTTCTTGCCGTAAAGGAACTGCCTTACAAGACTTTCTCCGCAGGGCATATTTGTATCGGATTCGAGCCACATTCCTCCCTCGACTTCCCATCTGCCCTCGGCTACCTTTTCCTTTATTTTATTATATAGAACAGGATCTTCTTCCTTAACGCATTTATAAAGCTCAGGCTGGCTTGACATAAATACATAATCGTCAAACTCATCCATAAGCTTGATAACGGTTGCAAAAGAGCGCTGTGCCTTTTCCCTTGTCTGAGCAAGGCTCCAAAGCCAGGCAATATCTATATGAGTGTGACCCACATACGAAATTTCCGAATATGAATTATTTTCAAGTTTATCATAAAATTCTTCTCTTAAATACTTATCGGCTCTTTCTATCGAATTAAAATAATTTTCGGAATACACATCTCTTAAATCGAGTAAATTCGAGGTGTGATCCAAAGCTGTGAAAATCTTATTATATTCATAAGAATCTCTGCCTTTTCCGGCATATTTAGAAAGCGCTTTAAGGCTTTGATTAAGAATTGCGAAATCATAATAAAGCCTTTCTATATCCTTATTGAATTTCTGAATTGAGAATTTTAAATTGAGCTTCCATTTATCATCGTCATATTCCATTCCGGAATAGCAATAAACATATATATCCCTCGTGCCGGAATTTATAAGAACATTATGGTGGTGGGTATCAAAAGCCTGCTCTGCCTCACCGTCAACATAAACGAGGAACTGGGGATTTGTAGCGTCCCAGATACCTTTATATCCTTTTACATCAAGGCAAAGGAAAGTTCTCTCAAATTCACTGCATTCGGGGACTTCTGCGGTGAAATGGACCCAGCAATGTCCGTCATAACCTAAATCGACATCACCGTTTTTAAAATCCTGCCAGGCAGCAGCCTTATCGGGAGGAGTTGTTCCCGATTTATATCCGCAGTAAATAAATTCCGCTTTTTCTATCGGAAATTTTTCTGTTGCGATCTGTGATTTAAGCGCATTTTCGGTAAAATTAAGCTTTTCTTCTACAAATGTCATTTTAACAGCTCCTTTCAGCTTTTCAAGTTAAATATAACATATAAAAACAATTAAAACTATGTTGAAATGATAAATATTTTATGGTATTATGATACAGGTGATATAAATGAAAAAACTGCTTTCTAAATATCATATTGATAAAAACACAGGCTGTCTTTGCAGGCATATAAAAGCTCCTACAGAGAAATTTATCCCTCACACGCACGATTATTTTGAAATATTTTTCTTTAAAAACGGAAGTGCCGTTCACAGTATCAACGGGCAATGCCAGCCTCTTTTAAAAGGCAACCTTGTTTTTATAAGACCGGAAGACGAGCATAATTATCTTTCCCCGTCAAAAGATCTTGAATTTTATAATATTGCTTTCGATAAAGAAACCTTTGAAATGATTTTGAACTTTTTGGGCGACGGTTATAATTCAGGCGTTATTCTTGATCCCGAATTATCTCCCTGTGTTTCTTTAAGCTGTGATGAAGCAACGGTTATAAATAATAAATTTTCAGAAATCTTATCGATAGATTATAAAAATAAATCAGCGATAAAAATGAAAACAAGGCTGCTTATAACTTCTTTGCTTACAAAGTATTTTTCCGATTATGAAAGCACCGTGAATTCTATACCCGAATGGCTTTCAAGCGCAGTTGAAAAAATGCACAGACCTGAAAATTTCCGAGCAGGAAAAGACGCTTTTTTCAGGCTTTGCTCTAAAAGCCCCGAGCACTGCTCGAGAACTCTTAAAAAATATTACGGTCAGACTCCTTCCTCGCTTGTAAATGATATCAGGCTCACCTACTCGAAAAAACTTCTCGAAACCACCGATCTTAATATACTTGATATCTGCTTTGAGAGCGGATTTATAAATGTTTCGTGGTTTTACGATAAGTTTAAAGAAAAATACGGTTTAACGCCGCTTAAATTCAGAAATATCCGGAAAGATAAGTGATCTTTCCGGATATTTTTATTTTATAACCGCTATAGCCTCTCTTAAATTTTTAACGGGTATTATTTCTATTCCGTCATAAGTCCCGGACAAGCTTTTAAGACAGCTTTTAGGAATAATGCATTTGTTAAATCCTAATCTTGCCGCCTCGTTAATGCGGGATTTGATCCTCGGAATACTTCGTATCTCACCAGAGAGTCCTACTTCTCCGAAAGCTATTAAATGCTCGTCTATCGGGATATCTCTGAGCCCTGAAACCAAAGCCATACAAACAGCCAGATCCGCCGCAGGCTCATCAAGCTTAATTCCGCCCACGATATTCAAATAAGTGTCAAAATTCGAAAAATAAAGACCGAGCCTTTTTTCCAAGACCGCAAGCAAAAGATTTAATCTGTTATAATCAAATCCTGTGGACATTCTTCTCGGATTTCCGAATCCGGTGGAAGAAACAAGCCCCTGAACTTCAGCAAGCATAGGTCTTGTCCCCTCAATCACACAGGTGATACAGCCTCCCGAAACGCTCGGCATTCTGCCAGAAAGCATCATAGCCGAGGGGTTCTCGACCTCGCTTAAACCCGATTCTGTCATTTCAAAAACGCCTATTTCGTTTGTTGAACCGAATCTGTTTTTAATTGATCTTAGTATCCTGTATGACTGATTTCTTTCGCCCTCAAAATATAAAACCGTGTCTACTATATGCTCTAATACCTTAGGTCCTGCGATATCTCCGCCTTTATTGACGTGGCCTACAATAAAAATCGGAATACCTAAGCTTTTTCCTGTTTTAAGCAGCAAATTTGCCGATTCTCTTACCTGCACAATACTTCCTGCTGAAGATGAAAGCTCGGGTATCTGCATAGTCTGAATAGAATCTATCATAACAATATCGGGATTAAGCTGACTTATATACTCGCAGACTATCTGAGTATCCGTTTCAGAAATCACGACCGTGGTCTTGCCTGTTACTCCGAGCCTGTCCGCCCGTAGTCTTATCTGAACTGCTGACTCCTCTCCCGAAACATAAAGTATCTTTTTCTTTCCCTCAAACGAATTGCATACCTGAAGAAGAATAGTGGATTTTCCTATACCGGGATCGCCGCTTAAAAGCACTACCGAGCCTTTAACAATTCCTCCGCCGAGCACTCTGTCAAGCTCGGATATGCCCGTAATCAATCTAGGCTCATCTTTAGAGTCGATTTTGGAAAGAACTTCGGCTTCTGTCGCTTTCACAGATCTGACAGCTGATGAAACAGCTTTACTTTTAGGGCGGCTTAAATGCTCCTCCATTGTATTCCAGGCGCCGCAGTTAGGGCACTGCCCCATCCATTTGGCGCTTTCGTATCCGCACTCGTTACAAATATAAACATTTTTGGTCTTTGCCGGCAATTTAAGTCACCTTTCTTTTTTATCCGAAAAATAGTCATTTATTCCGCTATAAACGGCAAACGCCATCTGCGACTGATATTCTTCGCTTTTAAGCTTTTTAAGCTCGCTGATATTGCTGATAAATCCGCATTCCACTATCACTGCGGGAACTTTGGCATTGTATAGTAAATATGTACTTTTTGTGCCCTTTTTTATAACTCTTTCGTTATCCTTTTGAAGTTTTGTTGAAATCGAATTCTGAATGTAATTTCCAAGATTCGCAGCCTCTTTGAAATCGGGCGAATAAAACACCTGCGCGCCTTTTGCCGATGAAGCGGTAAATTTGTTTAAATGAATACTGACATAAATTGCATTCGGATATTTTTTCATAAGCGCAAGCCTTGTTTCAAGATCGCTTTTTTTATTATATTTATCCGAATCCGATTCATCGGTATCCACATCGGAGCTTCTTGTCATAACGGTCTTATAACCGCCGAATTCTAATTGATCTTTTAATTTGAGAGATATCGCAAGATTTATATTTTTTTCCACCGTACCGTCCTGTGCTACCGCGCCGCCATCATAGCCCCCGTGGCCGGGATCGATTATCACGGTTTTTCTTGTATCGTTTTCGACCTTTGATGAAGAGGTTTTTGAAACGACTGTAAACACACTGCAAAGCACGCATATCACGGCAAGCATTGAAAACTGAAAAGTGAATTTTTTTATATGTTTCATCGGGACACTCCTTAAAACTCGGCTTTCATAATTTTATGTCCCCGTTTAAAAACATATTCTTTTTTAAATTCAGTAAGTTATCGGTGTTCTGAAAAACAGACTTAAGACCATATCGATCAAAAGTATCAATAATCCCGACGCGCAAACGATTCGTGTTGAATTTTTATTTGTTTTATTAAATAGTTTGTATGCGTTAGGCTCGACTATATAATGAAATAACAGACCTAAAAGCGCAAAACTTATAATGCTCCGAAAACAGATTATGCCCTTTATATTTAAAAACAGTCCGCGGTAATCCCACAGCCTCATATTGAAAAATTTTATCGAAATTATTCCGATAATATATTCAACTACACCCGTGATACCTGCACAGAGCAAAAAGAGCGTCAATGGCTGTTTTTTAAAAGGCTTCATTGCATAAATTCCGAGCGCGCCGATACCGTATATCGGGAGCCAGGGGCCGTAAAGCACGCCGCGGTTACGAAGCATTCCCTCTGTTATCCAATAAAAGGCTTCCTCATAAACCCAGCCCACAAAGCACCCTATTATAAAAATCATAAAAAGATAGCATAAAAAATCTATTTTTAAAAGCTTTTCCTCTTTTATTTCAGGAGCTTTGTTTTTCACATTTACCATTTTTCTCAAACCTTTTTTAATTTATTTCCCGGCGAGAGCCAAAAATTTCTTATCCGACTGTATGCTTTGAGTTAAAAACTTTCCGTCTTTAAAAAGCGCGTAAGTCGTTACGGGTGCGGGCACATTCTGTGCAGACTGCTTATCGGTGATGTGGATAACCTTAAGCGGTATATCGTTTTCCTTTGCGACTTCCTGAATTCTAGGCACCCAATAGTATGTAAATGGGCACTGGTCGGTATAATAAAGGACAAAGCCGCTGCCTTCAGTTAACTGCGTTTTAGCGCAGTCTTTAAATTTAGGCGGCTTTGCGCCGTCTTTTATAGGCAGATACATAAGCGATATTCCGCTTTGCGTAACATCTGCTGTCTTAAATCCCTTATAGGAAAGATATTTCGGATCAGCTAAAAATTCTTTTTTTCTGCCCTCGCTTGACAAGATGCAAATTCCGTTTTTATTATTGTTAACGGCATTTTCGATACATTCATTCATAAGATCATCGGAATATCCATGGCCTTTCATAGCGCCCGCTATCCAAAGGCAGTTAATAAATATATATCCGTCGGCCTCGATAGGCACCCAGGCATTTTCAGCGGGAATATATTCTATAAAGCACTTTCCGCGCTCTTCGCTGCGATAAAAAACAAGCCCCTCGTCAAACCTCTTTTTGAGCCATTCTTTTTTAGCTATGCTCTGCTTACCGGACATTGCACAGCAAATATGCTCTTTATCGATATTTTCCTTAGTGATCCTTATATAGTTCATATAACGCTCTCCCCTATACAGTTTATTATACATATTTGTCGATTTTTAGTCAATAGTGTAAGAAAATCGGAGGAGATAGACAATACAATCAGGATACAACGCTTCTCATAGCGGAAAATTTGTCCGATTATATTGTCTATTGAAAACATACTTATTTTGTGGTAAAATAATCTGAAATGAAATTTTATCGGAGGTTAAAACCGATTATGAATAATAAAAAGGCACTTATAGCAATGAGCGGAGGGGTGGACAGCTCCGTTGCGGCTTATCTTACTTTAAAAGCGGGATATGAATGCATGGGCACCACTATGCGGCTTTACAGAAATAATGATATCGGATTAAATAACTTTCATACCTGTTGCTCCCAAAAGGATATTGACGATGCCGCAGAAGTGGCTTTTTCTCTCGGAATTCCCTATGAAGTGCTTGATTTCACATTTGATTTTAAAGAAAAAATTATAGAAAAGTTTATTAGAACCTATGAAAACGGCGGAACGCCTAACCCTTGTATCGACTGCAATAAATATATGAAATTCGATAAGCTTTTAAAGTTTGCCGAAGAAAAAGGAATGGACTATATCGTAACAGGCCATTATGCTAAAATAGAACAGCAAAAAAACGGAAGATTTTTCCTTAAAAAAGCCGAAGATCTTTCAAAAGATCAAAGCTATGTTCTATATAATCTTACTCAGGAGCAATTAAAACATATTTTATTGCCGCTCGGAAATATGTCAAAATCGGAAACGAGAAAAATAGCAACGGAAAACGGATTCACAAATTCCGATAAGCCTGATTCGCAGGATATCTGCTTTGTTCCCGACGGCGACTATGTAAAATTTATGGAAAACTACACGGGCAAAAAATACCCCGAGGGCAATTATATGAGCGCCGATAATAAAGTTTTAGGCAGACATAAGGGCGCTGTGAGATATACTATCGGGCAAAGAAAAGGGCTCGGGATCGCATTAGGCGAGCCTGCGTTCGTTTATAAAAAAGATATGGACTTAAACGAGGTGTTTATCGGCAAAGAAAACCTGCTTTTTAAAAAGGCGCTTATTGCAGACGAGCTTAATTGGATAGCTTTTGATAAATGCGAAAAGCCTATAAAAGTAAAAGCAAAAACAAGATACCGCCAGCGCGAGCAGAGCGCCACAGTTACCCCGATAGACGATAATTCGGTTAAAATAGAATTTGACGAGCCTCAGCGCGCCATAACCGTGGGACAGGCGGTTGTTATGTATGACGGAGATATCGTTGTCGGAGGAGGAACCATTAGAGAGGTTCTTTAAATCGGAGGAAAAATGATAACACAATTTTCAAGAACGGAACTTGAATACGGAAAAGAAGCGCTTGATAAGCTTTATAAATCAAGAATTGCGGTATTCGGTATCGGCGGAGTAGGAAGTTATGCGGCGGAAAGCCTGGTTCGTGCAGGAGTTAAAAAAATCGATCTGATTGATAATGATACGATTTGTCTTACCAATATAAACAGGCAGCTTTTTGCCCTGCATTCAACTATTGGACTTGATAAGACCTGCGCTGCAAAGCAAAGACTTTTGGATATTAACCCTGACGCGGAAATAACCTGCAGAAATTTGTTTTACGGCAAGGAAACGGAAAACGAGATTGATTTTTCCGAATTTGACTATATTATCGACGCTATCGATACGGTTTCTTCTAAAATCTTGATAGCTCAAAACGCGAAAATTGCTAATGTTCCGCTTATCAGTGCTATGGGCGCGGGAAACAAGCTTGACCCTACCGCATTTGAAGTGACGGATATTTTTAAAACCGCCGTTTGCCCTCTTGCAAAGGTTATGAGAATGGAGCTTAAAAAGCGCGGAATAAAAAAACTTAAAGTGGTATACTCTAAAGAGCTTCCGCTTAAACCTAAAGAAATTTCCGAGGAAAAAAGCGCCAAAAGGCAGATACCCGGCAGCAACCCGTTTGTTCCGCCGGTCATGGGATTGATAATCGCCTCGGAAGTTGTAAAGGATATCACGGGCATTAAAGTAAGAGGTATGGGAATATGATTTATCTTGATTATTCTGCCAACACTCCGGCAGATGAAAAAGTTATAGAATCATTTGTAAATACGGAAAAAAGCTTTACGGCAAATCCTAATTCAAACCATATTTCAGGCAAAAAGGCCGCCGAAAAAATGGCGGAAACCATTGATAAAACCGCAAAACTTTTAAATATTGCTCCCTCGCAGATAATTTACACTTCGGGTGCGAGCGAATCCAATAACACGGCAATAAAGGGCATAGCGAGAATGTCAAGAAAAAGAGGAAAGCATATAATTTCCACTCCGCTTGAGCATTCGTCTGTCAGCGGGTGCTTAACTTATCTGCAGGAAACGGGATATGACATTGATCTTTTATCTATCGGGCGCGACGGCAGGATAGACACCGAAGAGCTTAAATCCCTGCTCAGAAGCGATACAGTGCTTGTTTGTGTGACGGCGGTGGATTCGGAGCTCGGGACTATTCAGCCTATCTCTGAAATTTCCGAAATTTTAAAAGACTTTCCCGACTGCCGCTTTCACTGCGACGCAACGCAGGCAATAGGAAAAATCCCCTTTGATTTCAGCCTTTGCGACACCGCCTCATTTGCTCCGCATAAATTTTACGGACTTAACGGCTGCGGCGTTTTAATAAAGAAAAACAATGTAACATTTGAGCCTTTGATTCACGGAGGCAGCAGCACAACTCCTTACAGAAGCGGTACCCCTGCCCTATCCCTTGCCGTTTCAACTCTTACGGCGCTCGAAATTGCTTTTAAAGAAAAAGAAGAAAAATATAAAAAAGTAAAAGGATTAAACGACGATTTAAGAGAATTTTTTAAATCCTACAGCGAAGTTAGAATAAACAGTCCTAAAGACTGCGTGCCTCATATTCTCAGTATCAGCGTGAACAATATCAAAGCAACCCTATTTCAGCAGATGTTAAGCGAAAGGGGCGTGTGCGTATCCGTTAAATCCGCCTGCTCGGCTGACGGAATGCCGTCAAGAGCGGTGTATGCGGTAAGCCGCGACAGAAAAAACGCACTTTCCTCATTCAGAATAAGTTTAAGCCACCTAACAACGCAAAAAGAAATTGATGATTTTAAAGAAATATTTGATGACCTCATAAGAGAAAATTTACGGTGATATAAATGAAACGACAGCTTGAAGAATATCAGAACATTGAAAGAAGTATTCAGAAAAAATTCAGAAAAACCATATGGAATCCGTTTATCGAGGCGGTCAAAAGATATGATCTTATCGAAAGCGGAGATAAGATAGCGGTATGTATTTCAGGCGGAAAAGATTCTATGCTTATGGCAAAGCTTATGCAAATGCTGAGCCGCCACAGCGATGTTCCTTTTGAACTTGTTTTTCTTGTTATGGACCCGGGATATAACGAGATAAACCGAAATAAGATAATCGAAAACGCAAAGCTTTTAAACATACCGATAACTGTTTTTGATACCGATATTTTTGAAATTGCCAATAATACCGACAGCTCCCCCTGCTATCTCTGCGCGAGAATGCGAAGAGGATATCTCTATGCAAAAGCAAAAGAGCTTTCGTGCAATAAAATCGCTCTCGGGCACCATTTAAGCGATGTTATCGAAACAACACTGCTCGGAATGTTTTACGGCTCGCAGCTCCAGGCAATGCCCCCTAAAATTCACAGCAAGAATTTTGAGGGGATGGAACTGATAAGACCTCTTTATTGCATTAATGAAGAAGATATTTTGGCATTTAAAAGGTATAATGACCTCGAATTTATCCAATGCGCCTGCCGATTTACCGAAAACTGCACTATGTGCGATAACGGCGGAGGAGGATCTAAAAGGCAGGAAATCAAGACGCTTATAAAAAGGCTTAAAAAAGATAACCCCGAAATTGAAAGAAATATATTCAACAGTATTCATAAAGTCTGCCTTGATACAATGGTCGGATATAAAACAAAAGGAAAAGATTACGATTTTAACGAAATTTATAAGGATAGAGGATAAAAAAATCGGTCTGCTTTAAGCAGACCGATTTTTTTATTTTGCTCTGATTAAAATGCCGAACGGATATCTTCCGCTCTTTCTGCCGAAAACGGATAATCCGTGACCCGATGATTCTTTTAATTTAAGCTCAAAGCTTTCCTTTGCTTCAAGATTTTCTAAATCTTCGCCTGAAATTGAGGCTGAGCATTTATATCCGTAAGATCCGGCCTCGTCAAGCAGATTATCAACTGGCTGATAATGATGAGATAAAAGACCACTCGAATCAGCGGGGCAATCGGGTAATTTGAATTTTTTAACAGATTTGTTATCTATTATAAGCTCCGCATCAGAAGCATAAAGATATTCGTCTGTTTGAGGGAAAGAATTCGGATTTTCGCCCGGATCGCAGGAATATCCCTGGAACATTTCAAGATCGCTGTGTTCTTCGCCGCTGTTTTCAAAATCGTGAGCCATAGGCTTTCTTGAAGAAGCTTCGAAAATTATTTCCAATTCTTTTGCGTTTTTAAAATTCGGAATATCTTTTGAATTAACGGTGAGTGTAAATTCACCCTTATTAAGTCCGCTTATCTTATTATCCGAAATAGCTTTTATCACCCGCTCAAATCCTGCGGAATTTAATGAAGTCGGCTGTGTTTCAAAAGCATCTGTTCTCTCTTTTTCTATATCAAAGCAGACGAAGTTTTTCATAATTTTTTCGCCGCCTGACGAAAGCTCAAATGATAATATGGCTGTGGCGTTTATATCGGGAATATCGGTGCTGATAATTCCAATTTCGGTCAGTCCGTGATCCTTAATTACAAACTCTGATCTTCCGCTGCTTGAAACAAAGGAATTATTATCAATAGCATCGATAACTTTGAGCTCCCAATTTATTTCAAGCTTTTTATTATGGTTTTTATCTGAAAAGCTTGAAACAAAGAGCGGAACTTCAATCTTTTCAAAAGGCTTAACGGTTTTCATAGGCGGATAATCACAGCCTAAAAAATCCTGCGAATGAAGATCAGCAAATGAAATCCCATACTGCGAATATCCGAAATCTTTTTTCGAATTGTCTATCTTATAGTAACCGTTAAACTCGTTTACAACATCGTGAAATTCCGTGAAAACAAATCCGCAAAGCAATTCGTGGAAACGGAATTCATTCATCATATATTTATACTGCCAGGAAATATCGCTTTCGCCCGCGTTTCCCTTAACTCCCCAAACATTTCCGCACTCGCTGTTTATGCAGGGCTCGCCTTTTGACTTAAAGCCCTCGTGGAAATTGTAAGAGGTGCCGGGGAAAGTATTATCGCAGAAATTATCCATATCTTTTTTGACATTTTTATAGCCGTTCGCATAAAAATGGAAGCTGTTGACATCGGTAATAGTATGGTCTTTTCTGTTAGGCGAATTATCTTCTATAAGGCGCGTGGGATCAAGCGCTTTTGCTTTTTTGAAACAGGAAACTACCCATTTCGCGGTTTCATCCTTGTATATCTTTTTGTTTGTGCCGTCAGGCTTTATATCGTCGTGCAGCAAACCCCACGACTCGTTAAATATTACCCAATAGATAGTAGACGGGTGATTGCGGTCGCGCTTTATAAGCCTTTCCATTTCTATCTCGTACTGCGATTTTGCCTCTTCGCAGGGCGCGCCCCAGAAACACGGAACATCCTCCATAACAAGCATTCCGAGCTTATCCGCCCAGTAGAGCTTAAGCGGCTCTTCAACCTTTATATGAATTCTTGCTAGATTGATATTAAGCTCTTTTAAGCGCTCTATCTCTTTTTTGCATTCCTCGTCTGACGGTAAAGTAAAATATCCTTTAGGATTAAAGGACTGATCGAGCACGCCGTTTAAAAACAGCGGTTTTCCGTTTAAAGTGATATAATTTCTCTTGTTTTTTCCGAAAATTCCGGTTCCTATTTCCCTTATTCCGAAATAGGTGTAAACTGTATCGCTTGAAACCTTTAAAGTTCCCTCATAAAGATACGGGGATTCCGGCGACCAAAGCTTAGGATCGGCTATTTTAAACTTTATCTGTGCAAAATTATCTTTAACTTCGGCGCTGAATATTTTGCCGTCAAATTCAGCAGTAACCAAACTTCCGTCTGGCGCGTTTAGAGTGGTAACATCATAGGTAATATCGCCGCTTAAAGAGGTTTTTACAAAGAACTCTTCGATATAAGCGTCCGACCTTGCCTCAAGCCAAACGGTCTGCCAAATTCCCGAAGCCTCGCCGTAGCTCTGCTTTCCACGGAGCTGTTTTCTCGATTCGGAATCCGTTACCTTTACGACTATTTCATTTTCTTTTGTTTTATCAAAGAATTTTGTGATATCGACATCAAATCTGTCATATCCACCCTTATGGCAGGCGGCTTTTTCACCGTTTATAAATACTTCGCTTTCGAAATCCACCGCTCCGAAGCAGAGAAAAACTCTCTCTTTTTCAGTATCAAATTTAACGGTTTTTCTGTAATATGCCGTTCCGAAAAAGTTTTCCCCTATTTTTGAAAGCGGTGAACTCCAGGAAAAAGGAACTTCAATTTTTCTGTTAAATTCGGGTTTTTCAAACGAAAAATCCCAAAGTCCGTTTAAATTCAGCCATTCTTTTCTTTCCTTATCGGGTTGAGGAAAGCATTTTTTATTAACCATAATTTTATGCCTTTCTTAAAGCAAGCAAAGATTTAATATCAGTTTTATATTCCATAGTCCGCAAATGAATTATAAGCTCTTCCGCAGACGCCGCAAGCCCCATAAGACTTGCAAAAACGAAGTAATAAATCTTAAATTTAAACAGCATTGCAAAAGGAATTAAAAATACACAAATACCTGTAATTTTATTAAGATACGTGTGCATAGAAGAAAATCTTTTGAATTTAAGCGCCGCGGCAAGATATGATAAAAGTCTTATAAATACGGCAAGACTCGCGATTATCCAAATAAATTTCGGCAATGTTTTTAAAAGAAGCGGAAAAAACTTAATTAACATCACGCTGTAAAAAAGCAGATCCGAAACCGAATCGAGCTTAGCGCCGAAATTTGAAACAGTGTTGGTTTTTCTTGCAACATAGCCGTCTAAAATATCGGTAAATCCCGTGAAAGCATAAATAATATAAAACACGGAGGTTTTTATACTAAAGAATAATAATGAAACTGTACCGATAATTCTTAAAGCGGTTATATGATTTGCGCTTATTCCTATCTTTTTCATAATTCTCTCCGATAAAATAAAATATCGATTTTATTTTACCGATTTTTTGCAAATTAGTCAAGTACCGCCTTTTTTTGATCTAATATTATTGCAAAGCAGCCGTAATCACTGCCCTCGCTTAACATTCTCTTTCTCTTAAACGGCAAACCGAATTTCATAAGAGTATCTCCGCACATATCGGGAATATCAAAGCTTATCGCCTCTCCCGCTCCCTCAAATCTCATCTGATACTCGGCGTCGCCTTTAAGCCCCAAAAGCTTTATTGCGGGCAGCCAGCCGAAAAATCCTTTATTGTTGTTATAAACAAACACAACGCTTTTCGACTTATCCTTGCTTACAAACTGATAGATAACAGCCGGAGCGTCAGGATCATACACGGAGCTTAAAAGATACATATCTCCTAACTGCACGGTCTGCCTTAACTGCTTATATAGTTTTATATATTCTTTTGTTTCGTTAATCTCACTGACTGATAGCTTTCTTAAATCGTAACCGATAGCCAAAGAACCGAGCATTCCGGTATAAGCCATTCTTTTTGCTGTTTCGTTTCTTTTTGTAAGAGAAATCGTGCCTCTATGGTGCAAATGGCACCCGCCGCCTGCGGCTTTTGAGAGATTAACTCGTGTAAATCCCTCGTGCATTTTAAGCGCGTCAATGCAGTCCTGATTGTCGCTGCGGTTTACCCTCGCGCACCACTTTGTCATAGCAAGATCGGCTCTTAATCCTCCCGAAGCGCAGTTTTCAAATAAAATATCGGGATAATTTTTATTGATATGCTCGCAAATTCTGTAAAAATTGCGGACATATTTTATATAAGCCTCGTCTTCAAATTCGCCTGTGATACCGTTTATTCCGACCTCGTTTATAAACCTGTTCATATCCCATTTTAAATAGCCGATATTGTTTTCTTTAAGCAGCTTATCAAGCCAGGATACTGTATAATCATATACCTCTTCAAGACCTAAATTGAGCACATACTGCGAGCGCGTTTTTGTAGGCTCTCTTGTAGGCATTTTAAATATCCACTCGGGATGTTCTTTATAAAGCTTGCTTTCTTCGGAAACCATTTCAGGCTCCACCCATAATCCGAAGATCATTCCGAGAGAATTGACCTTATCTATAACAGGTTTAAGACCGTTCGGGAATTTCTTTTTGTCAACGCTCCAGTCGCCGAGGCCTGTTTTTTCATCGTTTCTGCTTTCAAACCAACCGTCGTCGATCAAAAATGCTTCAATTCCTAAATCTTTGCATTTTTCCGCCTGCTCCATAAGCATTTTTTCATCAAGATCGAATTCAAAGGTCGCCCACGCGTTATAAATAACGGGCATAACTTTATTAGTCCATTTTGTTTTTGAATTTTTCCGCTGATATTCGTGGAACTGCCTGCTTGCTCCTCCGACACCGTGTTCTGAAAATCCGCCTGAAAATACAGGGGTTATAAAGCTTTCGCCGCCTTTTAGGGTGTACTCCGAATTAAAATCGGAAATTCCGCCCACTATCTGCGGCGCGCCGTTTCTTTCGCGGCCCGCTTTTATCTGCCAATTTCCGCTGTACTGCAAAGCGCCGAACCACACATTGCCCGAATTTTCGCGAGTATCGTTTTCAGTTACCGCGAAATAAGGGAATGCCACTGAATTTGAAACCCCAGCTTTGCTCTCAAGCAAAACAGCGGAGCTGTTTAAAGGCTGTTTTTTTATCTGATATTCTTCTCCCCACGAACTGCCCATATACTCAAGTGTTAAATCCTTGTTATAAGGCACGGTCCAGTTAGCGGAATAAAATGTTTCAAGCTTTAAAGCGCTATCAGAATTGTTGGTGATTTCAGTCCACCTGTCAATAATATCAAGCCCGTCATAAATTTTATAGCAAAGCCTGACTGAAAACGGATAATAAATATCTTCTAAGGAGATCTTTAATTCGTCGCCGGTTTCATTAATTTCATAACTTTTGTATGTAAGCCTTAAATCTCTCACACCGTCGGAAAACTTTACCTTTAAAGCCTCGTTTTCAAAGTATTTAGCACCATATGCCGGATATTCCTGAACTTCAAAAGCGCCCTCTAAATACTTGCAGTTTCCCGAAAGGCAGTAATAATCATCAGGTACTTCTTCGGGCTTTAAAAGCTTTTTGCCGAAATATCCGTTGCACACAGCGGTAAGCCTTTCGCTTGTGCCCTCGATATTTGCACTTCGCAAGATTATCACATAGCTTGTATTTTCCGTTTCGATTATAAATTTATTATTAATTTTTTTAATGCTCATTTTTCTCACTTCTTTGTAAGCTTTACTATTACCGCGTCGCAGTGCGGAATTTTGTTTAAATCGCCGTAAAGAACAGTCGTGTCAAAACCGTCTTTTATTTTATAATTAAAATCGATATCCTCGTCGCTGTAATTCACGGCGGACAAGATATATCCGCCGTCGCATTCGCTCTGAGTTATGCCTATTCTGTGGTCTAATGTATTTATCAGATAATCTTCCGCCTTTTCCCTGACCTTATCTATAAGCCTGTAAATATCGGAATAAAGCGGCTTTTTATTAAACACATCAAAACCCTGCGCCAAAGATAATTCCATATCGAAATTAAGGAAATATACATATCCTTTGCCTAATTTGTATTTTGTCATTACAGGGTTGTTTTCCTCGTTCACCGCAAGGATTTCAGCTCCCGCGCTTTCAATAAGCACTTCTTTTGAGCAGGAATAATCAATATCTCCGAACGGGAAATGAGCGGTGTGCCTTTTATTCATTCTCGCCATACCGCGAGAAATAAATCCGAAGTTCTCTTTAAGATAGCACATATGAATTGCCGAGGCGGACATATAAAGAGTAGCGCCGTTTTTGACCTTTTCAAAAATATCGTCGCAAATCTGCTTGTTGAAAAATTCCGCTCCGTGACAGCTCGGCACAATTATAAGATCCGTATCGGGTACTTTATCGCCGAATACCCGAAACTCAATATTAATTCCCGCCTGCTTTGCAAGCACATACGATATCATCGCCTTATCCTGCCTTGAAAAATCGGTAAGATAAGGCAGCAATATATCCGTTATAATAAAAAGCAAAACAGTTACTCGTGGGAATATCAACCCAAAGGATATATGGAGTTACCCACCAAAATCAAATGGGTCAAAGAACAGGGATTATGGCAACAGGTTCGTAAATATTATTTATACAAGAAGAACACAAACGATAACCCTAATAAACATTCAAGAACAATCTTTGCAGAAACCATTCACGAAATATGGCAGAAGAATAAAGATTAAAAAAGCAGGTATCAAATTGCTTTGATACCTGCTAAAACTTTAATAAGTTCTCATATTGTGTCAGGATAATTCCTGAAGCCGCGGGTAAATCGTGGGTAAATGCCTTTTTTGACACTTTCAAAACCTCGAAAACCCGCATAAATAAAGGATTTTATTAGTCTAACGGCTTCATTGTGGGGAAACAAAAAGAGCTTTCATATTTTCGTCCCAAAACGCCTTAAACCTTACCATTCCGTCATATCTCTTTTTTAGCATTTCCCATATTGAATTATAATTTACCATGATGTATCGGCTTAATGGAGACTAAATTGGAGACTTCGGCGAAAGGGTTTCATTGTTTTGAAAGCGAGAAGCTTTCTTTGCTGACAAATGATTATAGCATAGAAATCCCGAAATTTCAAAATGTACGGGCATTTTTGCGTTTCACAGAGAAGAACAAATCTCGACAGAAGCGTATATCATTCTCATTCTCTGATGTGATGTAAACATGATTCTTCCTGAAAAGAGTTTTGATTTGAACCGTCATATCGAATGAATCTTTGCTGTTTATTTCGCAGTATGTGTATGTTTTATCTTACGCCTTCCAAAGAGAATGCAGATTGCAGTAGGCGTAGACGGCTTCGACTTCATCACTCTCACAGATAGAGAAGCAGACCTTCGGCTCCATGCCGGGTTTCAGAGCCTTGCGCTGATTGCCGAATTTTGTCTGGATGGAAACCCACTCAATATAATGATTATCAAGCATAGGATGCTCGACAGAGCCAACCGTAACAAACACTTTTCCGTCTTTTACTTCGTACACGGGAATATGCTTTTCGGCAGCGGCATCCGTTGTGCCGGGAATGATTTCCTGCATCGGCTCACCGCAGCAAATGACGGGAACTCCGGTTTCCTTGACGATTGCAATGATCTGACCGCAATGAGCGCATTTGTAAAACTTCATTTCCATATTGTTATACCACTTTCTTAATAATGGTTATTCTTCAACTTTTGAAAACATATCTTTGCCGACTCCGCAAACCGGACATTCAAAGTCATCGGGAAGGTCCTCAAACTTCGTACCGGGAGCAATTCCGTTATCGGGATCACCGACTGTCTCGTCGTATTCCCATCCACAAGCGTCACATACATACTTCATAATTTCAGTCTCCTTTATAATATTTTTTTATTTTATCGGTTCAAAATCGGCTGCGCCGTGTTTGCACAGCGGGCAGACAAAGTCTTCGGGAAGCTCATCCCCCTCATAAACGTATCCGCACACTTTGCACACATAACCCTTTTTGCCTTCGGTCTGCGGCTTCGGCTTGACATTGTTCTGATAATAGGTGTAGGTCATCGTTTCTTTATTGGAGATCACGCGGGCTTCGGTAACGGAGCAGATGAACATACCGTGCGTATCAAGGTCAACGTACTGTTCGACCTTTAAGGACATGAAAGAATTGATGTACTTCGGCAGGAAAACAAGGCCGTTATCCGAGCGCAAAGGCGTGCAGTCGGCAAATTTATTGACTGTTCTGCCGCTCTTGAAGCCGAATGCCTCGAATACTGAGAACGGAGCTTCTACTGATAGGCAGTTGACGTTCATGATACCCGTCTGCTTAATGATGTGATGCGAATAGTTCTGTTTATTGATGCAGACGGCGATACGGTTCGGTGCATTGGTGACCTGAGAAACCGTGTTGACAATCAACCCGTTATCTTTTTTGCCGTCATTGGATGTTACGACATAAAGACCGTAACCGATATTGAAGAGCGCCGTCAGATCGTTTTTGTTGGCGGTCTCGCCGTTTTGTGCGACATATTCCTTTGTCAGTTCTTCGGCAAGAGCATCAAGCTGAGCTTTGCTTTCGTCGTTTAATGCAGACATGATCTTTACCGTAGTGTCGGTATAAGTGATATCCTTGCAGCCTTCCAGCATCGCTTTCATTGTTTTTGCTGCCTGCGGTGCCCAAGAGCCGTTTTCGATAAGCCCGACGGTTTTATTCTTGAATCCGCGTTCGGTCAAATGATTGATAAACTCTCTCATAAATGGGAAAATATCCGCGTTATATGTCGTTGTAGCAAGAACGATTTTTCCGTAACGGAAAGCATCCTCAACACATTCTGCCATATCCTCTCTTGCAAGGTCATTCAGGACAACTTTCGGGCATCCGTTTGCTTTAAGCTTCTCGGCGAGCAGTTCAACCGCTTTTTTCGTGTTACCGTACACAGAGGTGTACGCGATCACAATGCCTTCACTTTCGACTCCGTAGGAAGACCATGTGTTATAAAGGTTCAGATAATATCCGAGATTTTCGGAAAGAATCGGACCGTGCAGCGGGCAGATCGTCTGAATATCCAGAGCAGATGCCTTTTTCAGCAGTGCCTGTACCTGCGCGCCGTATTTGCCGACGATACCGAAATAATACCGTCTCGCTTCGCAAGCCCAGTCTTCCTCTGCATCCAATGCACCGAATTTTCCGAAGCCGTCTGCCGAGAACAGTACTTTATCCGTGCTGTCATAAGTGACGATGACCTCCGGCCAGTGCACCATCGGTGCGGTCACAAACGTCAGTGTGTGCTTGCCGAGCGAAAGTGTATCTCCTTCACCGACAACGATCCTGCGGTCCGCAAAATCCGTTCCGAAGAAGTTTTTCATCATTGTGAATGCCTTTGAAGAAGAAACAACTGTTGCCTCCGGGTAGGTATTCATAAACGAAACGATGTTCGCGGAGTGGTCGGGTTCCATGTGCTGAACGATCAGGTAATCCGGCTTTCTGTCGCCAAAAACCTTTGCAAGATTGTCGAGCCATTCATGAGTGAATTTTCTGTCCACCGTATCCATAACGGCGATTTTTTCGTCCATAATGGCATACGAGTTATATGCCATTCCGTTGGGAACAACATACTGACCTTCAAACAGATCGATCTGGTGGTCGTTCACACCTACATATTTGATATCGTTGGTAATCTGCATATCTATTCCTCCTGTTAAAGCTGTGACAGCATTTTTTCAGCATCATCTGCCGCTTTTACTTTGTCGTTTGCAAAAACGATGATTCCGCTTTCGTCAATCAAATAGGTCGTTCTGACAACGCCCATTGATGTTTTTCCGTAAAGCTTCTTTTCTTTCCAGCTATCATACGCCTCTATGACTGTACGATCCGTATCGGAAAGAAGCGTGAATTTCAAATCATAATTCGATTCAAACTTTTTGTGAGAGGCAACCGAATCCTTACTGATTCCGACCACGGTGACGTTTTTCTTGTCAAACTCGGCAATCTTTTCCGAATATGAGGCCGCCTGCTTAGAGCAGCCGGAAGTATTATCTTTCGGATAAAAGTAAAGCAGTACTTTCTTTCCGCTGTATTCGGAAAGCGAGTGCATAATTCCGTTTTGGTCGGGCAGAGTAAAGTCCGGTGCTTTTGTTCCTACCGTTAACATAATGGATTTCCTTTCTTTGCGTTTAATCGCCGACAGCGATCAGTATATTCATATTCCGCACGGTACTGTCTGCTATCTTGTCATTGACAGAATAGGCGTGTTTTTCCAAATCACCGCATATTGCCTCTGTTAATTGCCTATCCTGAAGTTCTGTAATCGTTTCGGAAGCAATTTCCTCAATCTTGTCGTATTTACGCTCTGCGACTGTATTATCACGGTTATCGCCAAACAGCAGGAAAGACAGTTTTTCCGACAATTCTTCGGTACCGACAAGTTCTCTGAGCGCACGAAAGCTCCATTTATAATAGGGCATATATCTGTCTTGAAGCAGAAAATTCACTTTCATCGCGGCGTTTACGAATTCCACGCAAGCAAGCTGTGCCGCTTCGGGCTCACCGTGTTTCATACAGCGTACAAAGTTATATTGTCCCGCCTGTGCCATTATGAGAAGATTTCCCGCAAGTCGCTTTAACCTAATATCCTGCGGCATACAAATTAAGTTTTCTCTGATTTTTGAATACTCACCGTAATTATCAAAGAACACTTCACCGTTGACGGCCTCTGCCAATGCGTAATCGGGAAGCCGTAACCATTGTTCCAAACTACAGTCATCCACTATACTCATTTTCGCATGGCAAAATCCT
>ULND01007964.1_pt1 | contig 146759 bp, 250 predicted proteins | sample 1951821 | NCBI WGS metagenome assembly ULND01 (sample SAMEA4835567, study PRJEB28245) | human gut metagenome | biome: gut microbiome; material: fecal sample | place: Denmark | collected 2008 | reverse complement strand
ATTGGAATAAATGGGCTGGTCTTAAATATACTCATTCTAATAAAACTATTTATCTTGGTATAGCTGATAATTCTATATTTAATGCTAATGGTGCTTAGAGTGGAGGTACTTTAAATCTTAGAGCAGGTATTAGTAATATTGATCTAAATAGTGGTACTTCAATTAGAGAACTTCCTACTGATGGCTCTCCTTATAGTAGTAGTATTACTCTTATGAATTCTTCTATATATTTAAATTCTGAAAAGTCTGGTAATGTCTACTTATGCTAGGGAGGAGGTAATGTAAGTATTGGTTATAGTTCTCCTTCTTATAAACTTGATGTTAATGGTTAGGTAAGAGCAAGTGGATTTCACCATTCTTCTGTGGATAGTGATAATTATATGTTATTAGCTGGAGGCGGATATAAATCTCTTGGAGGATATTGGACCGCTCCTATATTCTTAGGATATTTAGATTTACGTAATGGAAGTGATGGTACTATAAGTAGTGCTTTCGTTTGTCTAGGGTATTCAGTCCCATTTACTTATACTAGAGGAGGAAATTATTGTAGAATTAATATTCCTGATACAACACATCAAGAATTTTTTATTAGAAAAGCTATTGCATCAGTAGATTATTCTGGAGGAGGAATGAATAGTTAGGTTGGGGGTGCTTGGTTGTTACATTGTTATGCTTAGGGCCTGAATGTTGTATGCGTAAAAGGATTTCGTCAAGTTAATGGTAGCTGGTGGGGTGGAAATCCTTTAATACCTGGTGACAGTGGAGCTAATCAAATCACTGTTTATATATTTGGATTTGTTACATTTAAATAACATTTATTAACTTTTACTCTAACCAAAATAATATACAATTATATATGTTTAATAAAAATAAATGATTTATGACTTTAAATGATGTTTTGACAAAACAGAACCTTATTACAAAGGTTCTTTTAGCTAGTGATGGTAAAGAACTTTCTAAAGAATTGAAAGTTAAGATTATGCGAGTTAGACTTGCTTATAATAAGATTAAGAGACAGTTTGATGAAGATACACAAGAATTTAGTAAGCAAATTGTTTCAGATGAACTGAGAGATTTAGCTAATAAGACAGAGCGTACTCCTGAAGAGGAAACTAAGTTTAATGAGCTAAATAATAAAGCTAATGCAGAATATCAGGAATACCTTGTACAAAAAGGTACTGAAGATATTAAGGATGCACCTGAAGACACATTTACAGAAGATGAGTATGGTGATATTCTTGATATAAATTCTGATGGCGAGTATGAGATTAATAATCAGAAAGTAAAAGCTGCTGACCTTATGGAGGCTTTTTATGAATTATTTGTTAAGTAATGGAAATAACAAAACAGAACCAAACATTTAATATTAAGGACACAACTTCTGAGGGCTGGACTATTACTGGTTCTGCTACTCAGGATGTTGAGGGTTATACAACAATTAGTTTTAATATCAATAAAGATGGAGAGTTGAACAATCAAGTAGGTTACTATAATTATAGTATTCCTAAAAATGGAATGGCTAATGTTAGTATTACATCTAATCCAGAAAGTTTAGATGCTTTTATTGACTATGCTCAGACCGCAACTCAAAAAGTTAAAGATTATCTCGCTAACCAAACAATTTCTAAGTAATATGGGAAGAAAGAAATGTAATTCACCAAGAGCAGGACTCGCAAAAGGTGGCAAGTGCGGCGGAGGAAAGAAGACTAAGTAAATATCCGTATAAGGTATTACTTATAATTCTTAAGTATACTCCTATAACAATAGCCATTATAGATATATTACATACAATTTTATCTTATTTAGATATTCCTGCTGAATTACTAAGTTTTTTCGGAGGAATATCTATTTTAAGTCTAATCTTTTTATATTCTGCATCTTATGTATTTCAATGTTGCGAATTACATAGGATTCCTTTACATTATGTTGTATGTAGTAATTTAATAGGGCTATATGATACTTATGTAGGTATTCCTTGTTCAGATAAACAATTACTTTGTTTATACCTAATTATTACAGGAATATTTATTATAATATATACTAAGTATGCTATAACTAATAAAGAAACTATTAAAACAAATAATAGATGATATTGATGCAGGTAATTCTAATATATCATATGAAGAATAGTGTAAAATTCTCCACTTTATCTAGAATATGACAGATAAAGATTAGAGAATGAGTAAAATACAAGCATGTGATTATTTAGGTATTAGTTGTGCTACTTTTGACAATTATGTTAAGAACGGATGGATTCCAAAAGGATATAAATAGGATGGGTTTAAGGAATTGTCTTGGATGAAATCTGATCTTGACTTTTATTTAGATACTTATTCTAATAATAAGTAACGTTCTGATATTTGAGGAGACGTAGTTAGTAGTTATTATCAATTGATAATGCTATTAACTATGTTTCCTCTTTTTATTTTTAGTAATGTCCAAAATTTAAGAATTTGAAGTATATAATTGTTTAGTTCTAGAACATAAACAGATAATTATTAAATACTTTAAATTTTTAAGCAATGAGTGAAACAAAAACTTTTGTTGTTCCTGATAACTTAACAGGAAACAACGATAATCTTGCTACTATGGCAATGATGAATGGAGGTTTTGGAGGAGGTATGTGGAATAACCCTTTTATGTATCTCGTGTGGATGTACATTATGCGTTGGATGAATAATGGTTATGGAGACCAATGTGGAGATCCTGCAGTACAAAGACAGCTTCAAACTCTCTAGGATTAGATGCAAGATAATCACAATTCAGATTTAGTTATGCAGGCTATTAAAGGTAATAGTTAGGCATTACAAGATTTATCTACTAGATTAAGTTGTGATGCTAATGCTATTTAGAGTGCAATTCAGAGTGTGCAATCTAGTATAGCTAATGTAGGTAGTTAGGTAGGATTTTCTTCTGAAAGAATAATTAATGCAGTAAATAGTGGAGATTGTAGTATTATCTAGGCTCTTAATAACTGTTGCTGCTCTACTTAGAAAGAAATTCTTAAAATGGGTTATGAGAATCAAATTAACAACTAGAATTAGACTTATTAGTTAACTAGTTAGTTAAATAGTGTAAATAATGTAATTCAGAATGGATTTCGAGATACTAATTATGCTACTTAGCAATAGACTTGCTCTTTATAGAATACAATTAAAGACACGACTACTATTAATACTAACGCTATTTTAGCTAAGTTAGATGCTCTTAATACTACAGCTTTATAGGATAAGATTGAAGCTTTACGTGAAAAGAATAATGAGTAGGCTGTAGCTATTAATAATTCTCAACAAAGCGCATTATTTGCTTAGATGTTAAATGCTGCAACAACTCCTATTAATGCTGCTGTAAATAATTTAACTCAAGAAATAGCTAGTATTTAGTGTAAACTTCCAAATACAGTAACTTTACCATATTCTTGTGCTACTGCAGTTCCTACTTCTTTAGCATATAATTTATATGGAGCTAATACAGGTCTTTGGGCATAAGAAAGGAGGTATCTATGATATTACTTAATCCTTATGTTTACGCAAATAGAAATGGTATTCCTAGATTAGAAGCTAGTTCAGTCAATGTCGGAACAACTAATGTAACATTTACCTTTATTCCACATAATTTCTTAAATAAAGCTTATTCAGGATTAGTTTTATTTAAATTACCTGGATTTACAGCTCCTACTCCGGCAGTTCCTATTGTATTTAATACAAATGGAAAGGATTAGGATTTAACTACATTAGGTGGAGAAGCTGTTACTTCTGCAACTTTAAATAAGGCTGGTATATATTTAGCTTACTACGAAAATAATACATTACAATTATTATCTTAATATATGGCATTTTCTAATTTACGTAACGGTAATCAACTATTTATATTACATAAAGATAATGTACCATCATTAGAATTAGGTAAGGTGTCTAACATAACACCTCCTATTCCTAAGTATGGTAATACTGGGATGTATAATCCAGAGATGATTTTAGATATTACTGCTGACGTAAATGGAACTATGACTAATTTCTAGAAATTGCCAGCAAATAGTGAGATAGCAGATTTTGGTAATAATATAGTTATATCTTGTAATAAAGAAGCTATGAGTAGTGAAATTAATTCTATGAAATAGCGAAGTACAGATATAGTTAATAGTATTTAGTTACATAAAGATATTATTAAAGGATGTGATGAAATACTTATGCAATTAAATCCTGAAATCTAGGAAAGACAAAGATAGGAAGCAGAGAATAAAGCTTTAAGAGAAGAAGTTAATTCTCTAAAAGAAATGTTTAAAGAATTTATGAAATCATGGCAACAATAATCGAAGTACAAGATACAAAGTTAGATAATCTTTCTGAGTATGTAGAGAAAATGATCAATTATGGTGGAAAAGTAATGCGCTGTATTGAAGAAATGTAGTCTAAGGATTACAATGAGAAGTATGGAAGACGTAGATACCCTAGAGAAGAGTATCGTGACCCTGACTATAGTAGATATTTTTAATTATGAGACAAGCTTTAGATACTTATGATGATATGCCTAAATATATGAAGTAGTATTTACGTAATTATGGTTGGCATTTCAATAAAGCTTTATGTAATTATGCAGTATCTCTGATGAAAAAAGGAGGTCAAAAACTTGAACCAGTATCTAAAGAATATGTAGATAAGACTTTAGAACAATACAATATCCAATTAGAAAAGAATGTAGGTTGCGACTATGTATTCGTAGCTAATATGTGTAAAGCAGATTACTATGGTAGTAGTATAACCGATGAAAAACACTTTGCCCTTTATATCAAAGATACAATAGATGATGAGGATGCAGGTGATGGTACTACTATGAGAAGATGGTATGCAACTATGGTAGCTAATGGGACAATGGTAGATTGGGAAGAGTTCATATGATACATTACAAAGCTTGTTTAGAAAAATATAATTGGTCAGTTGATATTTATGTAATACAGTATAAACACGATTTAAAATATTTGGACTGTATAGCTAATAAATATAATTTACCTAACAAAATTTATGATAAATTAACAAATAGACTAACTAATTATATTAATTCTGGATTTATTTATAATTGTGACAAAACTAATCATAGTATTATATTTGTTGGAGAATCAGATTCTATTTATGAAGCTGCAAATATACTAGCACATGAAAAGAATCACTTAGAGATATATCTTTGTAAGTTATTAAATATAAATCCAGAATCAGAAGATGCTGCTATTCTAAGTGGTGATATTACAGAATAGTTAATAAATCCATATATAGTATAGCTAATTAAATAATTAAAAAGTAGTAATAGAGGAATTTCTTAATTTTAAGGAGTTCCTCTATTTTTGTTTTGTGGCAATATTTCTATTAAATATATATAGACCATAAAGTAATAAATATATAAATACTATGGGAAAATATTTTAGTATTGCAGAATTAACTAAGAGTGAAACTGCAAATAAAAGAAAAATTAACAATGAACCTACTAAAGAAGTAGAAAATTGTCTTAATTAGTTAATAGATAATATTTTAGATCCACTGAGAGAAGCTTATGGATAGCCAATTATTGTGTCAAGTGGATATAGATGCCCTGAATTAAATAAGGCAGTTGGAGGCGCTAAAACTAGTTAGCATACACTTGGTTAGGCTGCAGATATTCATACTAAATCTAATTCTAAAGAAAGTAATAAACAATTATTTGAACTTATTAAATAGTTAAAGCTTCCTTTTGATTAGTTAATTAATGAGTATAATTATTCTTGGGTACATGTTAGTTATTCTAATAGAAATAGAAGACAAATTCTTAATATTAAATAATGGCACAACTTTTTGGTAAAAATTATTAGGAAGCAGGTTCCACTTCCTCCCCACTATTACTAAGAAGTAATGGAGAAATTAAATTATAGTGGGGAAATAAATTTATAGATTTAGTTAAAAACGGAAAAATAAATTCAGAAGCTAAAGATTGTATATTTACTGTAGACACCTCTGACGAAATTAAAGCAAATGGAATATATTTAGTTACAGAAGATAGTTCTATTTGGATAAATGTAGAAGGTACTAAGGCTAAATTAAGTGATAATGATACTACTTATGTATCATTTTTAACAGAATAGAAAGCAACCCCTGAATAGAAATAGCAAGCTTTAACTAATTTAGGCTTAATATATGAAAATATAGATGCCTTAAATAAAGCGAATCTCATAACTGGTTTAGCTTATGTAGTTGAATCCAATAAATTATATTTAATTCAAAACAAAATAGTTTCAGAGTATTAGGTAGCAGCAGCTTTACCTATTTCAGGTAAATTTGATGATTTAACTATTAGTAATTTAACTATTAAAAATGATACTATAAATTCTAATTAGCTAAGTTTTACTATAGGAAAAATATAGTATTTATAGTTAAAAAATAGTTAGATTATATGTAGTATGCCTTTATTATCTGATACTATCCAATCATCTAATTATATATACAATTTATCCGGCTTTTCTTTATCCTATAAGCAAGGTAAATCTAGTTTAGATATAGATAGTATTAATTGGAGAAATATAGACTCAGAGTTACCTAAAAATCAAAAAGAGTATATAGAATATACTATTATAGGTGAACACAATATTGTTACAAGTACCTAGCAAGTAAGTTCTAACAATTCAACTTACAATTACCAATTCAATTTAAAATATCCAAATACTTTAAGTGTAAATGACTTTATTGAGGCTGAAATAAATACAACATATAATGTTTATTTAATTAAAGAGGAGATTAAGGAAGTTAAAAACGGAACAGACGTTATAAATCAAAATTGGTTCTACTTAAATAAAAATTTACCAGCAGGTTTTATTTTAAAAGTAGTATTAGATGACGACAGCGTTGCGTATTATGGTTCGGAAGCTATTGGTGAAGTATTAAAATTAGAAAATTCTAATAATATTGAAAGTAAACATGTAGTTTCTGCCCAATTAGTAGTTAAAAAAGAAGAAGCAGGTATAGTAACATATATACCTAGTACTAAATATTTTGTGGATGTAACTACTAGTTAGAAACATTCTAATAAACCTTTAGAATGTGAAATTGTTGAAGTTAATGATAAGTACATAATTGTATCTCCACTTGATTAGGAAGTAGGTGGTGATATTATAGCTAGTGGTCAATTTAAAATATATTAGGCAAGAGTTCCTCAATTTATTTAGGGTGAGGGATTCTTAGCATTACGTAAATGGGATTCTGTAAATAATAAATATGTTTATCATACTATTATAGGCACTTATAAAGAATCTGAATTTGGAATATCCGATGATACTAATGATAAATTTGGATTTTATAGTGATGATATTAAAGTTACGGGAATTTCATTAAGTGGAGCTGAATTTTCTGGACGATTACCTAGTTTTACTGAAACTAAACCTGATACAATAGCAAATAATTAGTTTCCAACTATGGAAATAGTTAATGAAAAAATAAAAAAAGCTGTTGATGATACAAATGATATTAATTTAGCTTTAGTTAATAAGAACGCTTTACCTAAAGGTTCTATAGTAATGTTTAATAATGCTGATAAAATACCAGATAAATGGTAGATTTGCGATGGAACTAATGGAACTCCTAATTTAATTGATAAATTTATTAAAGCAGGAATGACTCTTAAAGAAGAATCTATAGAATTAACTAAATATACTAATTCTACAACAGAAATAACTCCTCCAGAGGAAATAACTCCTCCAGAGGAAACTACTTCTGAAGAGGGTACTACTGAACCTGGAGAAACAACTCCAGAACAACCTAAAGAAGATAATAAATATAAGCTTGATGCTTATTCTTTAATATTTATAATGAAAATGAAATAATGAATATGGAAAGTAATTTTGATGACACAATGTTTGAAGTAGATGAGTTTGATGAAACTCCTACTCAAGAAAAACAAGAACCAGATCCAAAACCAGAAAAAACAGGTAATTAGGAGACTACTCCTCCAAGTGAAGGAGATTAGGAAGATGATTTAACTACTAAAGTATTAAAACTCAGAGGTATTAGTAATCCTGACAAGATTAAATTTGAAGATGAGAGCGGAGCTATTACAGAACGCTCTTGGGATTCTTTAACTAAAGAGGAGTAGATAAATATCTTAGCAGATTAGAGAGAGCATTAGGAAACTAACAATGACTTAGCAGAAGACGAAATTGACCTTATTAATACTATTAGAAATAGTGGAATGAGTGTTCAGGATTATATGCAAACTATTACTCCACAGATTAATCAGCCATAGGATACAAATTAGTTTGATGCTATGTCAGATGAGGATTTATATGCTTTCGACATATTAAATAAAGTTGGTAATGACAATATTACAGATGAAGAACTTGATGCTGCTCTAGAAGCTGCTAAAGCTAATGAAACTTTATTTAAGAAAACAGTAGACGGATTAAGACAACAATATAATAGATTACAAGAAGAACAAAAACAGAACATTGCAAATCAACAATAGGCTGCGGCTTAGCAGAGATATTAGGCATTTGCTAATGTAGTTAACAATTAGATTGATAACTTTAATAGTTTTGCAGGACAACCTATTCAATTATCTAATCAAGATAAAGACAATTTGTCTGAATTTATGTTAGCTTTAGATGAAGATGGTTCAAGTGCTTTAGGTAAGGCATTGCAAGATCCACGTCTTTTAACTAAAGCTGCATTTTGGTTACTTAATGAATAGGAATTAATTGCAGAATTATAGAAGTAGCAACAAGATGCATATACTCGTGGTTATAATGCAGGTAAAGGAGATATTCTTAACAAATCTAAGTTCGTATTTAAACCAGCAAAGCAAACTACGAGTAAAAAGGATGAATCTATTTGGGATTCAGACGATTGGGATTAATTCTTAAATTTAATTTTATTTATGTTAGTAGCAAATTTTGTAACAAACCATGCAACCATGGGAGATACAAGAACTTATGAAGATTTTAGTAAGTTTTTGGGTAAGCTATTGCTCCGATAATTGGTAACAATTATTAGCTACTGTGTGAAAACGGGGAAGCCCTCCACGCTACAGGGGTAATCCCGTAGGAAGTCTCAGGCATGAGAAACCTCTAACGAATAGAAATAAATATTTAATAACCCAAATTATTTGGTATTATGGAATTAAGAAAGAAATCAATTTTAATTGCTTTATGTATTGGTGATGGTTATATTTCAAATCAAAAACAAATTAAAAAAGGCAAAACATACCAATACAATTATTTAGAAATAAGTCATGGATAGCATCAAGGAGAGTATATATAGTGGAAAGCTAACTTATGTACTTCGGTAACTGGTAGAAAAAGTAATGTTAGAAGAAAAAAGTATAAAGCTAAAAAAATAAATGGAGTAGATATTCCGGAATCATTAGGTTATACTTTTGTAAATACTTCTCCCTATTTTAGAATACTTAGAAAATGGTTATATCCTAATAATAAAAAGAAACTAAGTAAGAAAATGATTTCTTATTTAGATGAATTAGGATTAGCTATATGGTATATGGATGATGGCTGTACCTATGTAAGTAAAACAGATAGAACATTTACTGCTGAAATATCTACCCATATTCCAGAAAATGATGCTTAGGAATTAATTGACTTTTTTAAAGAAAAATGGAATATTACATTTCATTTACATAAGAAAAATAAAAATCAATTTAATATACGGGCTTATTCAAATAATGCTTTAAAATTTATAAAATTAATTGAATCGTTTGTGCCAGACTGCATGGCTTACAAATTAATAGTTCCAAAATTTTATTTCCAAGAGTGCACAGCATCCCATCTCAAACGAATTGAAGGGATGAAGATATATTCTGAACAATAGTGATGGTAAAACTATTGATTTATGGGATAAAGAGCCCATAAGGTAACAAATTGGAAAGACCTCACCGACTTGGAGTAGTGTCAAGACTCTATCCAGAATTGACAGCTACATTCTTAACAGAGGCATTGCGAAACGTTTATTATGGTGATTCTAAACCAAATAAGTATCAAAGTATTGATTCTACTTACTTTGAGTGGGAGGTTAGAGTGTTTTTACACTTTTAATTGGTTTTGACCTCCTTTAATAAATTCTTTAAATTGCTGGGAAACTTTTTAAAGCTATCAGCAGCGTGATTGTGATAACAATAGCGTTCAACGACTAGGAGAGATCCTTAAATTATTAATTAATAATTGAAAAACTGAATTACTTATGAAATATATTGTATATCTAACAACAAATTTAAAATCACAGATTAATGGTATAAACAGAATATATGTAGGGGTGCATAAAACGGAAGATCCATCTATTTTTGATGGTTATTTAGGATGCGGCTGTTATATCAATTAGCCTTCTACTTATATGTACCCAAAAACACCTTTTTAGTATGCAGTTAAAAAATATGGAGTATAGGCTTTTAGAAGAGAAATATTATTCATATTTGATAATAAGTAGGATGCTTATAATAAAGAAGCTGAGATAGTTAATACAGACTTTTTAAAATAGGCACATACTTATAATGCGTGTTTAGGAGGTATTAGTTATAACAATTATAAACCTTTATATTAGTTTACTTTAGACGGAGTTTTAGTAAAAAAGTGGGATTATTCTATAGAAGCTTATGAATTTTATAATGTTCCAATGGAAAAATTTGAGTATGCCATACATGATAAGCATCCATTATTTGACAGTCTATGGGCAACTTAGAATAATATAAATTTAACGGAATATAATACTAAAACTTGGGGAGAGCCAAAGGTAACTCATTTGTATAGTAAAGAGGGAAAATGGCTAAAAGAGTTTATTTCAAGAAAAGAATGTGCTGAATATATAGGTACTAAAGAAGAAGTTATAGTAAAGGCTATTAAATAGGATAGTTTAGTATTGAAGTAGTATTATGTATCAGATTCTTTGGTAGATGAAATAAAACCAAAGGCAAGAAAATAGTATGCTAAGTCTAAGATTTATGTTTATGATGAAAATTCCTGCTTAATTGGATCTGGAATAGGTAAAGAAATTATGCCTATTATACAAGAGCATTCTTGGCAAGTTATTAGAGATGCTTTTAGGTACAAAAAAGGTTGGTATAAAAATTTCTATTTATCTATGGAAGAAATTGATAAAGTACCTGAAAGGTAGTTAGGAAATGGTATAAAAGTTGATGTTTATACTAAATACGGTGATTTTATAGAAACTTTAAATACGGTAAAAGAAGTTAGAGAAAAATATAATGTTCCTTCTTCTAAAATAAAAAATATTGAATAGGGAAACCGTTATTTTAAAGATTGGATATTTAAATATCATACAAGTAAATGATATAGTCTACTGGAAACCAATTATATTAAACGTGTCCCATTTGCAGCTGAACCAGTTGGTGATGGAGCAAACGGCTCTGAGATTGAAATGATTTTCCCAGAGAATTATTATCGTTTGCATGAAATCTTCAAGATTGAAAGTACTGGTCAGTAGTGTTTTGTTGTTTCTGATAGTGTTAGAAAGGCAGATAATATGTGGTCAGTAATGGTTCGCCTGCTTGATGATGATTATTCTTCTGTACTTGATACTGATGGTACTCATATTGGTGATTATACCTATTTTATTGGTAACGCTAAACCGGAATTGCATGAGACTGGTTGGGTTAAGTATCAGAGTAATGTAGAAAAGATGCGTAATTATATGAGTACTATTCGTGTATAGGATACATATAGTGCTAAGTATGCATTAATGGAAGATACATTTATCAAGATTGGTAAAGGAGAGAACCAAGGATGCCTTACTGAAAAGATCTATAAGCTGGATCCTATGAAGAAGAATCTTATTGAGAACTTCTTGTATGCAAGAGAGAATATGATTCTGCTTGCTAAAGGTACTGTAGGTGTTGATGGTAAGACTACATTAGCTGATAAAGCTACAGGAAGACCTATCTTCATTGGTGATGGTGCCATCCCTCAAATTGAGAGATTTGCAAGTAAGTATTCTGCAAACAGAATTACAATAGGTACATTCCATACAATAATTTCTGATATGGTATCAAAAGCAGATAAGCCAACAGGTAATCATTTCTGCTTCATGGTAAATGAAAAAGCTTGGGCTATTGTACAGAGAGTACTTGGTGATTATCTTTCTACTAGAAAGACGGATGGAGCTTATCTCTGGTCTAAGCAAGGTGAAGGAAAGTATATTAAAGTAGGCGCTACATTCGATGCATATGAGTGGGGAGGTAATACTATCAGCTTTAAGGTTGATAGAACATTATCTAGAGAGTACCAAGACCCATATTTCTTGTGTATTGATTTAACAACAGGTAAGACATCTACACAACCTCCTATTCAAATGTTCTCATTGAAGGGTAAAGACTACATTTTCAATGAAGTTCTTGGCGTAGGTGGTCGCTCAGGAGGTGAAAGTGGTGTTGTAAGTTCACCTGTAGCTGGTGGTCTTATGACAATTTGGGGATATGCAGGTATTGCTGTATTTAACCCTTATAAATCATTTATCCTTAAAGCTAAGGAATATTGATTTAATTAATAGATTTAAAAAGATTATCTAATAATATTAAGATATGGTAGGAGACGAGGTGCTCTCCTGCCTATTCATAGAAATTTATAATGAATTATGGCAAAGAAAGTTAATGACGTAAAGGACGGCGACTTAAAAAGTAATATTGTTGTTCTTAGAAGTGTTTATGGTAAAGTTGGATAGAAATATTTTATTCAACCACAAAGAGATCCTAAAACTGGACGTTTTCCAGAGTGTGTAAAGTAGGTAAATTCATATGGAGATATTATTCTCACAGAAGATGAAAGAAATAGAGAAGCGCAGGGTTTAGTACACTTTATTCCAGTAACTGAAGTGTTTACTATTACTGATGGTAAGTCTTTTAACTTGGATGATATTTATCAAGCTGCTGAATGGGAAGCAATTAAAAATTGTGACCTTATTGCTGTAGATAGATATGCTAAAAATGATAAGGGTGACTATTTAATTGATGGTACTGTAGATAAACACTCTACAAGACCTCGTTATGGTGCTGCTGAGTTATATGTTGATAAACCTGGTCTTGATGCATCTCGTAGAGTTACTAGAAAGAAACTTATTCACCAAGCTATTAACTTCATTCTTGATGATGAAAGAGGCTATGATGGTAGATTGCTTGTAGCTAGAGTATTAGGTAGAAATATGAAAAATCAGCCTAATGCAGATGTTGAGGATTATTTAATTTCTATTGCAGAAAAGACTCCAGAGAAGATTATTAATTGCTATACTGGAGGAGATATGCAATTCCGTATGTTATTTATTGAAGCTCGTGAACATGGAGTAATTAGAAAGAAACAAGGTCTCTATGTTTTTGGTGACGATGGAAAATGTATCTTGGGAGCAACAGATGATGCTGCTATTGAATGGATGAAAAGTCCTAAAAATAGTAAAGTTATGGCTATGATTCGTAAAGATACTTATCCTGAAATGTTCGTAGATGAAGAACTCTCAGATAAGAAATAATAAATAAAATTAATAGTTTTAAATGACAACTAGGTAGGTATTTGAAGCAACTTTAATAGAATTGAGTAAAATTCAAGCACCAGCTCTTAAACTGTATGAATTTAATTACCTTTTTAATAAGGCAATTAATTAGTATATTAATAAAACATACAATGTATATGATATTAATTAGCAGACTACTGATGATTTAAGAGTATTAAAATCTACAGCTTATTTAAAACCTCATAAGTATGGTGTAACTAGCTCTAACGAGACTAAGCCATATAATAATTATACTGGTGGAGGCTCTAATCCAGAATATAATGGTGAGAGTCCTTCTGCAGATATATAGTATGCTAAAGCTAGTTCTTATTTAAGTTCAGCTCATTCTTAGATTCAATCTTTGAATGGTGCTACTTATGAGGTATTTATGCCTATTGATTATTTACATATGCTTAACTGTGTATGTATCTATTATGTTGCAAAACAAAAAGACTGTTGGGATGCAGGTTCATATATTTAGATTCCTGCAACTCGACTTACAGCGGATTCTTGGAGTTAGATTATAACTGATATTTACAATAGACCTTCTCCAATGCATCCATATTATTACATGCATAATCAAGCTTCTAGTATTACTATTCCAACGAATCCAGTTACTGGTAATGGAGAATCTTCTGATACTAATCCTGCAGGATATACTGGAACAGATATGCCTATAGGTGGATATGCTGTAGCAGGTGATGGAATGAAAGCTGACGGAACTAAGGATGAAACAGTAAAAGTAGCAGATGCAGAAAATGCTGGTTCTAACTTTTAGAGAACATTTTAGCTTAAACAAGGTGAGACTACAAAAGATATTTCTTTAGTAGAGAAACCAACTGCAGTAAGAGTTGCAAACCCAAGCAATGTTCGTTGCGAAATCCGCTATGGTAAAGACGATTCACTTTTCTAGTTAGTAGAAGTACAAATTGATTATGTAAAGAGTCCTCAATTTATTCGTTTAACACAAGAATAGATTGATTTAACTGAAGATACTTCTCAAATTATGGAGTTTCCAGATTATGTAAACCAAGAGATTATAAATGAGTTGGTACACTTAGTTATGGAGCATTCAAATAATCCAAGACTGGCAAATAATATTTAGATGACTAATACTATTGCCCGACCAACTGGACAGTAGTAGGCTGTGCCTCAATAGTAGGCAGCTCAACAGTAGTAATTTTAATTAAATTATAACTAATTATGGCAGGTTTAAATTTTTAGACACAAACTATTATTAATAGTAATCTGGATCCAGATTCAGGTAAAGGAGTAGTTCTCTTTGAAGGTAAGAAAGAGAAAGTTGATGGAGTTGAGAAAGATGTTCTCAAGATTAAGAGAGATTTTCTCTTTGTAAAAGATAATGTTGATTGTATTCGTAGACGTAAAGGTTATGCAGCAGAGTTATGTGAAGCAACAATTGACTTTACTAAGTTAACTTCTGTTGTACCTACAGACCATGCAGTTAATTATTTGAGACTTGATATTTATTTAGGAGTAGATGGTGCTGAACCTTATATCTATTCAACTCCTTGGTATCATAAAGGCAAACCTTTCTGGGTAGAATTTCTTGCTAAGAAAGGTGATAGTGCTAAAGCTCTTGCAGACAGACTTGAGAAGACAATTAAGTCTAATTATATGTTCCAAGTAGATAAAGACCTTATCAAAGTAACTAATGATGGTGCAGGTAAGATTACTCTTACTGGTGCTACAGAGTATCAGAGATTTAGAAAGGTAACTCTCAATATCTTTGAGGAAACAGCTGACTATGATGATGAAGTAGCAACAATGAATCCTAATGAAGTATAGGCTGCTGACCCTATTGCATTAGTTAAGTTTGGTAAGAATGCATTTGGTACTTATTCTCAGATTATTAAGGATTTGAGACTTCCTACTGCTGCAAATTATCAATGGTCTGCTATCCGTCAAGTAGAAACTCCTATTGTAGGTGCTATATACAATCAGTATATCATTGAATATCATGCTCCTGCTAATAGCCATCCATTGAGTGTTGTTGGTGGACGTCTTAACTCTTATACAACTCATGTATTCTGGGTTAAGAATGATACTGACTTAGTTAGCGCTTGGGAAACTGCTTTGAAGAAAGTAGGTACTATTGTAGATTCAGATACTAATACTGAAGTTTCTAGCGCAGAGGCTCATACGGAATCAGAATTAACTAAAGGAGTAAAAACTGCTAAGGATTAATGGAACAAGTGTTGCTTGAATGGATTTTACCAATAATAGGTAGTGGCGGTCTGGGCGCCGCCATTACTTATATTTTTACTTTTAATAGTAAAAAGAAACAAGCAGATGCTGAAGCCGAACAAAGTTTAGTAGAAGTAGAACATAAGAAAGAAGATTTAAAATAGGATTAGTATGATTTCCTGTAGAAGACTTGTGACAAGTATATCAAAGACTACCATGAATTAGAGAGTGATTTTAGAAAACAGCTACAAGAATTAAGAAGAGAAATTGATAAAGTTTCTTTTGAAAAATCTAAAGCTATTGCAGATAAATGTACAGAAATTGCAGAACTAAAATCGAAAGTTACCTATTTAAAGGGTATACGTTGTTATAATTTTACATGTTAGCATAGAATTAAACATAATCCTGAAGAAAATAAATCTAAATAATAAGTATAAATGTACATAGAGAAATTAGCTAGTTAGATACGAAATGATGTAGTATCGGGTTTAAGAGGTTATCACTAGAATTTATCTATGAATATAGACTAGCTCTAGGATGAAATAGTAGCTTGTCGATTATCAATAATAAATGAATTACATTCTAAAGGAATTGCTCCTATAGACGATTTATTAATGGCTATTAATTGTGTAGATGTTGATTGTGAATCTTTAGAGAGATGCTCTTGCGGTAAAAAGAGTGATGGCGACACCATTACAGCACATTTTCAAATACCACAACTTGTCACAACATACGGAACTTAGGCTATTAAGTATTTAGGAGCTACTGATAGATAGAATAAATTTACTATTGTCACATCATTATCTGAATTACAAACTATAAAATATAGGAGAAGAGGATTAACTAAACCTTATGTATGGATTGACCTTGCTCCTAATACAGAGGGAATGTTAGATTGTTTTTTATTTAATGCTCCTTTTGTAAGACAAGTATCTATAGTTGCAGTATTTAAAGATCCAAGACAATTAAATAAATATAAGTGTTGTAATTTAGATGATTTAAATGGTCCTGATGTAAATAATAGTTTTATTGATTAGTTAATTAAAGATAAATTAACTAAAGAGAAACTTTATTATTATAGACAAGCAGCTGCTCCTAAATTATCTAATGACTAGCAATATACTTCTGGTAACTAATTAAGTACAATATGAATTTTAACTATGCAATAAGTCAAGCTAAAACAGAATATGATGTAACAGGCGATTTAGAAGATTTACAAGAAATTGGTTTAATTGCTTATGATAAAATAGGAAATAAAAATACTATACTTAAATAGGTATAGTTAAAAGTAGATTGCTCTAATGGGTCTATTTAGTTACCATGTGATGTTTCTATAATAGAAGCAGTTACTTATTGTGGTGAAGATTATAATTATACTAGTAATGTAAAGTATGATGGAGATCCTTACTCTGCAAATGTAGAGAATTATATAGAATCCAGAAAAGCATTTACCAATCCTTATTATATAAGTGGTAAGTTTGTTAAATATAAAAGAGTTGGTAATACATTATATGTAAATAAAGGTTTAGATACAGTAAATTTACTATATCATGCCAATATTTTAGATAAAGATGGATTACCTGATATAAATGATAAAGAAGCAAGTGCTATAGCAGTTTATATAGCTTTTACTATTAAATAGAAAGAAGCATTTAAAACTCATAATCAAGTAATTATGTAGGAAGCTCAATACTTACGTAAAAGATGGTTAGGTTTATTAGATGCTGCTAGAGTACCTAATTATATTTCACAAAATGAAATGAACGATATACTAGATGCCAAATATTCTTGGGACAGAAAGGCATATAATAAATCATATAAACCAATGTAATGAATAGGGAGGCAATTTTGCTTCCCTATTTTTGTTTCTAATAACTAAATAAATATAAATGGGTAACTTCGCAATGGGGCATTCTTTTACATGCCATGACATATTTATGAATTTTCCAGTTAGAAAGCTTAAAATGACTCCTGAATAGTGTAAAGAAGTCTATTCTGATGGGAGTAAAAGAGATTTAGCAGCTTCTATTTGGATGAGTAGTGTAAGATTAATTCTTGATGATATTATTGAGAATAATACTCAATTTAAATTACCTGGAATGGGTAGAACACAATCTTACATATAGATGAAAAGAACAGAAGGAGATGATTTTAAAAAGGCTTTTAGACGAGGTAAATGGCGTGATGTTGATTTCATTACATCTAATTTCTGTGGTTATTAGTTATAGTTTGTAATGGAAAGTAAGAAAAGAACAAGAAGAGAAAAACCCATTTATTTAGCTACTAAAGACAAAGATAAAATAACTGAATACACTAATTAGGGTAAATAGTATTGAAATAGAAAACAATTTAGGACTATTATGAATAGATATTTGAAATGTATCCAACTATAGCACAATCCGATATAAAAAGAATACTCTAGTATGGTTGGAAAGCTTTCTATTTACATAATAGTTATGGTGGTGATGTGCTTGTTAATTAGGGTAAATTATGGTTTTATTCAGGATATTTGATAAAAGATTCATTACGTTGGTTTGAATATTACTAGCACAAAATGAGAACTAAGTTAAGAGTAATGTATAAACGTAAGAAAATCAAATGGGATGGATATTACTATTTTGCTCTAACTAGACCACAATATGAAGCTTATTTAGCTTAGAAACATATTGGTAGAGGAAGACCTAAAAAGAATTTTATATTTGAAAAGATTATGTTTTTCAAAATATATGATGAGTGTAACATTATGTAGAATGGACATGTAGCTATATTTAGATTTCCATATTCTTGGGATAGAGGTTTTTCTTTTTATCAAGCAAAATTAAAAACAGATAAAGCTGAATTAATATTACTCAGAGAACCTTTAAAGTTCAAAGATATATTATTATCAGAATATAATTATGAATTTATAATAGATGAACAACGTAAATATAAAAAGAAATAATTTATGGCAGGTAATACTATAATGACTGCAAAATCAACTTTTGGAGATGGACTTATCATGGACTTTGCACCTGATAATACTTAGGCCACTTGTCTTACTCATGCCCTTAATGCCACATTGTTAACTATGAATGGTAATGAGTTATCATTATAGAATGATATGGGTAATGGTAGAGTAGAAACAGCTTATTTACCAGAAGGTTATATTCCAGTAGGTACTTGTGAATTCGGAGATATTATATATATTGCTTCGTATAATCCATTAACTAATAAGTCTTAGATAGGTTGTTTCCCATCTCCAGAAAGAAATATTAGTAGTAAGGAGCTATCTTCTGCATAGCATAATATTGATAATAGTGCATTCTAGGATTCTAATGGTAAAATTACTAATACTTCTATTAAATAGGTACTTATCGACAATAATCTGAATCCTGGGGATAAATATATTATATATGTATCATAGACTGATATGTTAGAAAAAAACTATACATATTTATCAGATTTAGGTAATACAGATCATATTCATGGTGGATTTCCTAAAATAGTTAAATTACATATAGTTAGTATAGAGGATTCAGGTAAAATTACTTACTTAGATAGTTCTGTTAGATGGTATGATAAAATAAAACATACATCAAGTGAGATAAATAATTCGCAACCTGTTACTAAAGACAATATAGGAGAAAAATCGAATCTTGATTTCTATATTAATATAGCATAGGATACCTAGGGAAGTAATTAGCCTGATATTGATAGTTATAGAAACTTATTAAGTTCAGGATATTCTATATTTTAGTCTAAAGTATCAGGTAAATTAGCTATTTTAGCAGAATTAGAAACCATAACTGGTTTTGAATGTACTTATAATGTATATAAAACAGGTACAAGTTCTGAAAAAGTAAATGGTAAAATAAAAAAGGATAAGGGAGAAATAGATATTTCACAATGTAATATTAATTATAACCTCTATGATGTATATTTAAATTTTCATTGGAGTACTGATAATTATAACATAAATCCTAAAGGGATAAAGATAAGCACATCTGAATGGGTTCCTAAAGAGGCGAATAATTCTAGAGAAGCTGGAGGTTGTTCTTATAAAGCATGGACTTATGATAAAACACCTAATGAATTACTAAATAATGTTACTATTACTCAGGCAATAGATAAGTTAGAAACAGAATTTGGCATAACTAATGAGTATAAATATATTACTAAGGAAAATAATTAGAATGTAGAAAAAGAAATAAAGGGATATGTTATAGGAGATGCTATTAATTATGAATAGTTTAAGCAGGATTATAATTTTGATTCTTTTAAAGAAAATGTTTTAAAAGAAATAAAAAAAGATCAATCTTATTCCTTTAACAAAATAACTTAGTATGTTGGAAAAGATAAATCAAAAGAAGGACCATATTTACCTATAGTAGGACAATACTTAATTGACTTAGACCAGATTATTTATAAAAAGCCAAAAAATGAATCTGAAGAGGGACAGATAAAATATTATACAACTAATTCTAAGGGAGAATTATCAGAAATTAAACCTTATACAATTCCAGATACTATTGTAAATAACTATTTTAAGAACTCGTTTTGTAAAAAGTTAGGTTCTTTTAAAGTTCCTGTCAGTCAAACTGTAACTATAAATGATAATCCACTTGAAACAAGAGAAGTACCTATTGATAACTCTAACTTTATATATCATTACAAAGTTACTCCAGTTATGACTTATGGAGATTTAGATGTATATGAATAGGAAGGATATATTGATTTTAGCAAAATAAATAGTGGCAATATTGAATTAACTAATTGGAGATATTTTAATGGAGAAAATTTAAGTACTATACAATTAGGACTAGATTGCTACGTGGAAGAGGGTAAAGGTATAGAAGAGGTAGTTTTAGAGTTTTGTGATAACTAGGGAATAGCTGCAGCATATCATATTAATAACAGGGTCTCTTATTCCGGAGTAATACCTTTAAATATACAATTAAATCAAGCTGGAAATTTAACCAATATTGATTCACGAGGTAACACTATTTATCACGCTGGAACAGTTCTAGATAAAGAAACTAAGGATTCAGTATATTTAATAACTGAAAATGGTAAAACAGTGAAGGATAAACCTTCTATAGGAGAATTAAATACGCATTATTATGCTTGTAGTAATGATGCAGGTATTATCTATAGTAATATGCTTTATTTAGTTAAAATTACAGTAAAGTATACAACTAAAGATATTTTAGGTAATTATAATTCATTATACAAAAGTGACTATAGAGTTTTTTATCGTTGGTTATGGACTAATACTTCTTTTAATTAGTATTATACTTCATTAAAGGATTATAATGACTAGAAGTTAACCTTAAATCTAGATATAGCTCCTACATATGATTCTAAATTAGATTCTAAAGTAGTTGATTATAAAGCACCTACTAAAGCATCAAATAATTTATCTGATACACTATCTGCTAATGTGCAACGAATAAAGGGAGAAATAGATGTGTCTTTAGATGCCGGTTTATAGGAAACTTATGATACATTTAGTTTAAGTGAGAATACTGATGGTAAAAATATTAAAGAGGTATTATAGATAACTAGTTATATTGGGAACACTTATGTAACTTCTCCTAATAATAATGGTTATATGAATATGTAGGGAACACTACAAGAAGCTCCTATATTATAGCCTTTGGTATCTCCTAATTATAATATTACAGGTTTAAGTACTTCATTACTGCATTAGTTAGAATATACTATAGATGGTTCAGCTAAAGAATTGTGGTAGGATTACACTAATTATAAAAATCAGTGGAAAGTAGAATATAAGGATAATAAAGATCCAGAAACTGCAAAGATAAATTATTATAACTATAATTATCAAGAAACAGAAGTACTTAATGCTCCTTGTAAAACATAGTATTTAAATAAATTATAGAATAATAAACTAAAATTAAGTATAGACTTATTAGATTTTAGTAAATATGTTCCTATGTATAATAATTCTAGTAGGTCAGGTACTTTAATTAAACCTTTAGTTAGTTGTCAAGCTGACTTAGTTAAATTTGGACTTGATACTTACTCTGATACATATTATACTTCAGGAGTGTATGATAACTTTATAATATGGTCATTAAATTTTACTCATGCTGTTACAATGGAGGGTTATGATACTAAAGTATCTCCTTACTCTGGTACTGGAGTTCCTTATTGGTTATCAAGTACTAGTTATGGAAAGAGACCTAAAATAAATGGTAATACTGCAGGAGAAATGGATAGAGATTCTATTTTAAAAGATAAATACAATTTTTTAACATTTGATTAGAGTTGGTCATGGGGTAAACATTAGTACAAGAATTATATAATGGCTAGATATGGAATTAATGCATTTACTACAAATGCCCAAAAAAGACTTCCTTTGTGTACTTTATAGAAGTATCCTCCTAATGTAGATGATCATTCTGGATGTACTGTAAATTATGCAATACAAAATACTTGGTATCCAATAATCACTTATGTAATGACCGATACAGCAGGTAATAAAAGAATGGTTAATATGGCTTCTAATAATAAAGCTATTATTAGAGGGGGTTTGGTTGCTTTGTTCGGAAATCTTTATAAGGTATCTAATGAAGTTTCTACGTAGAACGTAACTGTAACGAAGGATATAATTTATCTATAGCCATACACCTCTACATATACAGTAGATATGGTTTATAGGGCGGAGTTTAAAAAAAGAGATGAATCAGAAATAGATAATTTTAAGCCTTATTTAAATATTAATGGATATAACTATAACAGTTATATAGATAAGCTATTAACTAATAACTTTAATAATGATAAGATTAGAAATTCTATAGATAAATCTAACATAGATATAGAAATAGGTAGTGTATTAAAGACATTACCTATATAGTTATAGGTAAATTATAAAATTCCAGATACTAGTATAGAATCTTTTGATACTAAATATTTATTACAACCATGTAATGTAGGTTCAAAAGCTCCGGTAATAAGTGTGTCAGGTAATTATAATAGCGATACTCTTTATATATATAAAGATGAACAATTGCAACCTTGGGATGTTTATACTCCTAGTGTTTATGCAGAACTCTATCATATAGATAATGGAGATTTAATTTTTGATTCTATATACACTATTGATCCAAAAGATCCGGAAAAACTAGATAGGTTCTCAAATATTAATGAAATAAGGTTTGAGGAAACAAATTCAGGATCTTTATTTAAATATGAGAATGGAGATTTATATTTAGAATCAAGTACCAATTATAAAGATGAAGCCAGAATTTGTACTAGAGATATATCACATGATGGTGATGACCCAGATTAGATTGTATATGCATTTAACAGTCAAGAGAAACTAGTTCCTTGGTCAGCAGTTCTTAAATAATTATGGCAACAAAAAGTAAAGTATTAGCCACAGAACTTTCACTTAATACAATGATGAAAGTTCTACCTACTAAGGGTAACTTAGTTTATGAGTATAATCCTTTAAGAAATTATAGACTAACTTAGAACAAATATGAATACTAGGAATAGTTCTATACAGAGTAGGAATTAGAAGATACTTTTGATATAATCATAGATAAAACATATAAAGTAGTACCAAATGCAACTATACAAAATGGTAAGAAAGTAGCACTTGAGGATGGTTCTACAATAAATATACCTATTACTGCATTTAAAGATGGTTCTTATAGACAACACTTCAAAGTTGAAGGTAGAGACACTTCTAATAATCCTGTAACTGATGAATGTGGTAACTACTTACCTAATGGAACTTCTGCAGTTGCCTGGGTAGTAAGATATAACAATAGACAATACTGGGAAGAGGAGTTTCTTAGAAATATAAATTCTATATTTCCATAGACTGGAGGAACTCAATGGCTTAAAAAAACTGTTGTAGATAATAAAGAAATTTATGTACCTCTAACAGAGAATACGCCTATATTACATGAAATAGGAGAATTATCAGATTTTATAACAGATGAATTATAGTTTGATCTAGAACATCCAGTAAATATTACTCCTTAGTATAGTTATGATGGTTCAGTTAACTTAATTATTAATGATGGTATAAATGTACCAAGATTGATTAATAGTAGGTTTAGTGCTACCGGTAAAAATACTTATGAGATAATAGATAGAAAAGGAGATAATGACACTAATATATATGACCAAGGTACATAGTTTGATATTGATACTTCATTATTTAAACGTGTTTGTACTATACCTAAATTAGAATACAAAGGAACTACATCTGGAGGAAATTTAAAAATAGGTAACTATCATTTTTATATTAAATTATCTGATGCTGATGGTAATGAAACAGACTTTGTTGCAGAATCAGGACTAGTTAGTGTATTTATAGGTTTTAGTAATCCATCTAGTATAACTACTGGTGTTAAAAATTAGAATAGTTATAAAGGTGTTTCATTATATTTATCTAATATAGACTTATCTTATAACTATTTATATGTTTATTATTCTCGTTATACTGCAGAATAGGAAGAAAATTTTAACACAGAATATAAAAAGATAGATAAAAAGTTTATAATATCTAATTCAGGAACTGCTACTGTAAATATTACAGGTTTTGAGCCTACATTCGATGTTACTGATAAAGATATTAATATGAGTTATGAAATAATAGATGCAGCTAAAACTCAGGAATAGTGTTAGAATATGTTGTTTCTAGGTAATGTACATAAATAGGATATTCCATACGATAAGTTATAGGATTTATCTCTACATTTTTTACCTTACCTAGAAGAGAAAGATTACATATGTAATATAGATGAGAATTATATAGTATCATCTACTAGCTAGGGATATTATAATTCAGAATTTATATATAAATATACTGGATATTGGAATGAGGAATTATATAGATTAGGAGTAGTATATATATTACCTAATGGTTAGTTAACACCTGTCTTTAATATTAGAGGTAACACTAATATTCAAAAGTATGGAGAAATAACTTATTCACAATATAATATACCTGATAAAGTTGTTTATAATGAAAGCAATTATTTAGTAGTATCTACTGAGGAAGCTAAAAATGTTTAGAATGAAAATGTAAAAGGAGTTGTTAGACTTAAATCTAATAGAGATACTAATGTAATTCACGGATTTGATATTAGAATATCTAAAGAAGCAATATAGGAACTTAAAAAATATGCTACCGGATTTTTCTTTGTTAGATAGTCTCGTATTCCTACAATATTAGCTTAGGGAGTAACTATGGGTGTAGATTAGGAAGCTCATGTTCCTTGCATAGCTACTGCTGATGGTATTTTAACAGAATTAGGTAGTAACCTAAATACTACTCATGTTGAAACTTCTGATATTAACGATGTTAATTATGTATCTGAGGGATTTTTAAGTAGATATAGTTTTCATTTTAAAAAGAAGTCATCTGGCTTATTTGGAAAAATATTAAAAGGTATAGCTATAGGTGTTGGAGTAGTAGCTATAGCTACTGCTTGTGTATTCACAGCAGGAGCAGGAGCTGCAGTATTAGCAGGAGCTTCTCTATCTGGTGCTATAACTGCAGGTAGTACTGCTATTGGAGGTATCTTAGTAGCGGCGGGTGCTACTGCTACTGGATTAGGAGCTACTTTAGGTATTGCAGGAGCCTCAGCTGTAATAGCAGCAGGTACAGGATTAGCTGTAGGAGCAACATTAGCTACTCTAGGAGTAATTTAGGAAGTACGATATGGTACTAATAGACTGTTTAGTAAGAAGAAACTAGATGGTAGAAACACTAAATGTCCTAAAGGATATAAGATAGTTGAAAATGATGAATCTAGAAAATTAACTCAAACATTTAAAGATAGATTAATTATAAAAGACTCATCTAAAGTTAAAGTTTAGGCAATTTTATGTCCTGACTATGAAGTTAATCCAGCCTATTATAATCAAATATTTACTGGTAATAAGCATTTAATAGGTTTGACTATATCTCAAAGTACTAATGGACTTGTAGGTCATAGTTCTAATTATTTTACTAATAAAGGTAGACACTTCTATCTAAACAGTTATTATGATATGAATATACGTAATAGCTATAATTTACCTATTATATCGGTACCGGATGACGTAAAGTGCGTAGGACTTAATGATTATAAATTTAGAAGTAGAGCAGGTTTAGCAGAAGAGGCTTTTAGATATGAATGTATAGGAGATGATTATAAGAGTGAGTATTCAAAGAATAACTCTAATGAAGATTCAGAAACTATTTCTAATAAAAAGATAAATACAGACATTGTAAGAGGTAGTTTCGGAGCTTATTTAGGTATAGCTTCAGATGCTAATAACTTCTCTCCAGCAGAAACTGTTAATATTTATATTCCTAATTATTCTTTAGCTAATTTACTAGATTATGTAAAAATAAGAATGGATGATAATTCTCCTTATAGTGCAATATCTGATAGAATAGCTTTTAAGGATTTAGAAACTAAATCTCTAGTTGTTGGAGAAACTGATAAAGACAATAATAAATCATTTAGTGTTTATAGAGGAGATTGTTATATTTGTTAGTTTACACATCGATTAATAAGAAACTTTAATTCTCCTTCTGCTCCTTATAATGATGAAATTGTTGATGAAAATACTTGGAAAGATAACTATAATCTAGAAAAGATAGAAAGCTATGAGAATATAAACTTAGGGGACGTTAATGCTGTTTAGTTAGGTATGTGGGTGACTTTTAGAGTACGTTCATCTTACAATTTAAATATACGTACTTTAGATAGTTCTAATGTTGATGAAAAACAAATGACTGGACACGCCAGAGGTTATTTCCCATATACTCCTATGAGTGTAGAAGGCACATATAAAATTCCAGAATCACACATTTATAATAAGGGATTTAGTAAATCCTTGAGTGATAGGTGGAATAGCTTATTGCCTGATGTTCCTTATATTAAGAATTGGTTTGGAACACGTATTATGTATTCTGATATTCATATCAACGATGCATATAAAAATGGTTATAGAGTATTTAGAAAGACTAACAGTGTTGATTATACTAGAGAATATGGAGAAATAACTAAGTTAATTTCATTAAATTCTAATTTATTAATTATATTTGAACATGGAATTGCAGTTGCTCCAGTTAATTAGACAGCAGTTCAATAGGTATCAGGATAGCTTGTAGCTACTTCTAGAGTACTTCCAGAGACTCCAACTGTTATTTCTGATATGTTCGGTAGTCAATGGGCAGATAGTATTCTGAAGACCCCCGGAAAAAGAGGAGATAGTACTTAGTATGTATATGGTGTAGATACTATAGCTAAAAAGATTTGGAAGACTGATGGAAGCTCTCTAATCTGTATTTCAGACGTTAAAGTACAAGAATTTCTAAATAATAATATCACACTTGGTGAAAGAGAGGCTACACCTACATTAGGAATTCGTAATGTAAAAACTTGTTATAATTCTTATAAAGGAGACGTAATGTTTACTTTCTATGATAATACTACTGGTTTTTAGGAGAAAGTATGGAATTTATGCTATAATGAATTATTAGATAAATTTATTACATTCTACAGTTGGGTTCCTAGTTTTATGGAGAATATAAATAATATACCATTCTCATTTAATAGAGATACTTCTAAGTGGATAGCTAAACTAGGTACAAGTCATTCTACAAGTTCTTTTGCAGATGGTATTACATTAACTAATGTAGTATTTGATCCTACTTTAGATAATGAAGTTGTTTAGAATATATCAGTACCTATTAATTATTTAACTAAGAATGGAACTTATAAAACTGTTTATGGAACTGTAATGACAACAAGTTATTTTATAGGTATATTACAATTATCTAATAGAGTAATTCCTAATTACAATGTACCATATGATATTAGTTATGAATTATGTAGAGATATTTATGGTAACTATAAAAATTTTACTATATAGAAATTAAAATTCTATAAAAATGGTTAGAGGGATGACACATTCTCTTTAAAAGATAACGTAAAAGATGCACTATTCCCTGACCATAATATTTCTGTATACGGTTTATATGTAAATCCTAAATCACCATTATATACAAGGGATTTAATGGATAAGACTGGAGTTAGAAAAGTTTATTTAACTACTGAGAATGAAGAACATAAAATGAGTAGTGTATTTATACATAAAGATATGAGATCTATGCTACTTTCTGAACTTTATTATAGAAATAAAAAGAACCATGCTTATGCTGATACAGATGTAAATAAATGGGAACCTAATACTAAAAAAAGTATAGACATTATAGAATAGCAACTAACTGAGAATATTGTATAGGGGGTAACTTCTGACAACTATTTGGAAAAATTTAAAGAAACAGAAGCATATAGAATTATTAATAATTTATATAACTAGTATGGTAAGTTATCAGCTTAGATAGAGGTATCTAATAATGTTTAGTTATCTAAATCTACTAATATTATGTCTATGTATTTTAAATGGAGAGAATTAGTTACTTACTCTAATAACATGTTTAAGTATAATGATAGTCCTATATAGGCTTATATAGTTCATACACAAACTGTTACTTATTCAGAGTTAATTCATATTAATGCTCCTATATTCAAGAATCTACAAGGTAAAAGAGAAATGTTACCTAAAGACAAATAGATAAATCCTGATACTATAGTTAAACTATTAAATATCAAAGCTACTATAAATGCTACTATGCCTAATGCAGATCAATCACTAGAAGATTATTATTATAATAAGATAGCTAGTTATAATGTAGCTACTTATGAATCTACTGTTGCAGTTATTCCTAAATGGAATATGTAGTTTTTAAGTACAGATTTCTGGAAACATGGTTAGGCAGGTTCATTTGATATAGCCGATGACATATATCCATGTTATTGGTATGGTAAATAGCATCCATTTGAATTTGAATTTATTGTAGTTAATGACCCTAGTGTCCATAAGATATTTACTAATTTGGAATTAATAGCTAATAAAGCAAAACCTGAATCTTTTCATTATGAAGTAATAGGGGAGGCTTATGATTTTGCAAAAGATAAACCAAATATGTATTTTAGACAAGAAGCTATGAAAGCTCTTTGGCAATATAATGGTTGTGATATTGAGTACAATAATGACTTCCTGAAGATTTAGACTAGACAATAGAATAAGTCAGCAGATTTACCACATAACTATTTTGCAAGAGCTAAGCATATTAATGAAGTAGAGGATAGTTATATAATGGCTTAGGTGGGAACACATGATTATAGACACTTATCTGGAGGTGAAATTGTATATTACCCAAATAGATAGGAGTTTAGAGTTTGGAATCACGTTCCAGCTGTTGATGTTGATGATTAGACTGATACTTCAGCTTCTTCTTTTGGAGGAAGAGGTTTAATGGCTTCTAATATGCGTTATCTTGAGGATAGATGGAAAGTGTAGATAAATCCTTTATTAATTACTTATAAAAATGAGTATGAAAGAAGAGATTCTACTAAGGCTTTATGCACTCCAGAAAATTCTACTTGGAAAGATGGAGCAGGTACTAGAGCAGGAGATAAACTACCTCCATTACCTTTATATAATTCTCCTATTCCAGATGCAGTAAAAGAAAGAGGTGAAATAGCAATTCCTGGATAGTCCTATTCTGTTTTATATGGATATGAGGATACTACTGAAGGAAAGGATAATGCAATGTATAATTTATATAAAGTAGATTTTGAGAAGGGAATACATCCATTTGATACATCTTCTTGGTTAGACGATGTAGGTATCTATAAGTATAATTTTGGAAGCGCTCAAAATAGAAAGGAAACTGATATGAGAGATAAATTTATAAAGATTAGAATTAGATATTCAGGTAAAGAACTAGCAATAATTGATTTTATAAATACTATATATCAAGTTAGTTATGCATAAAAAAATAAGACTAATATAGAAAGGCTAGGCAGGATTTCAGTTTGTATAGTAGGGATTAATTGGAGGATTAGTCCCTACTACAGCTGGTTCTGTATTAGATTAGAATACTATTAATGCTATTAATTAGCAATAGACTAATATATGGAAGGCACAACAAGATGAACAAGCTAAGATAAGATAGTAGCAAATAAGTTAGGGTTATTAGACAGCTTCTAATGCTTTAAATCCTATCTCTTTAGGATTAACTAATTTTGGCATAATGTCCGGTAATTATACAATGGCTAATCTAGGTTAGTTAGGAGGTTCTCTTAGTAGTGGTTTCTAGTTAATGTCTAATTGGAAGAATCTATCTAATTAGGATAAGACATCAGGAGTGGCTGGAATTGGTGGTCAAGCAGTAGATACTTTAGATAATATGTTCTTTGGTAAATAGCATGCTAAGGATTCAGGTTTAACTAAAGGATTAAATAACACTTATGATTCTATATCTAATGCTGCAATGATGTTTTCTCCTGTAGGAACTATTGTTGGTGGTGCTATGAAGGCTGGAAAGTTTATAGGAGATGGATTAACTGCATTAGGAATAGGAACTGATTAGATGACTACTACTGATAAAATATTAGATAGTAGTTTTATGAAACTTTCTCCTGTAGGATTAATTAATAGTATAGGTGCAAAAAGAGCTAAGTAGTTCTCTGCTAATAAGAACACTATTGAAAAAGTAGGAAGTGATTATGCAGACTCTGTAAATACTATAGAGGATGCAGTCTCTAAAGCAGGTAAGAAATATGGCTTATTTAGTAATGGTGCTAGAAAACGAGCTAACAGACTTATTGATACCGCTAGAACTCAATAGAATATTATGACTAATATATCTGATGAATATCAAGATTAGTTAGCTAATAAATCATACTTAGCTTATACTAGATATGGATAGGATATTAATGGTGGTATACAACAATAGTATTTAAGAGCTGCTAAGCATGGTGCTATTTTATAGAGAATTAATCTAAGAAAACATAGAAAAGGTGGCTAGCTTAAAGATAAAATAGATATAGAAGTTAAGTAGGAATAGTGGCAACCTATAATTAATCTTGAATATCCAGAAGTATCTAAATTGAAAGAAGGAGGACAGTTAGAAGAATCTAAAGAGTGGACTCCTATAATTAGTTTAGATATATAGAAGTTAGAAGAAGGTGGTAAAACTGATAAGCCTAAACAAGAACCTGAGAAGATTGAGGAAACTAATTAGAAAAATGTTATTCCTGAAGGTGCTTTACATGCTCATAAGCATCATATGGAAAATGCGGAAGATTTAACTAAGAAAGGTATACCAGTAGTTGATAATAATGGTGAACAACAAGCTGAGATAGAACGTAATGAAATTATTTTCTCCTTAGAAGTAACTAAGTAGTTAGAAGATTTACATAAAAGATATTAGGGATATACTAATACTTAGAAAGAGAAAGATGAATTAGCTATTGAAGCTGGAAAGTTACTTGTTTATGAAATTCTACATAATACTGAAGACAGAACTGGTTTAATTAAAGAATGTAAGAAAGGAGGTATACTAGATGGGAATAAGTGATTTATTTGTATCTTATAATTAGGTATAGGCTCCTTCTTATTTAGAGTCTCCCCAGATAGAATATACTCCAATAGGAGAAGAATTAACTACTTAGGAGAATTTAGATAGAATTTAGTCTAGAAATTAGAAAAAAGAAGGATTTGCAGGATGGAATCCTCTAGAACAAAATACTTCAGAAGATAATTCAACAAATATTTCTCATACTCCTGCAAAGGGTTCTAAATCCTTTAATTTAGCTATGGCTTCTTATTTAGCTAAACATCCCGAAGACGCTAAATATAGATAGACACTTACAGAAATAGCTGCAAAGGAATCCAATTTTAATCCTACTGTTAAAAATGCTAAGTCATCTGCTAGTGGGTATTTCTAGTTTATAAATAGTACAAGAAAACAATATGCGCCACATTTAACTAAAGAACAATTCTTAAATAATCCAGAGGAGTAGATTTCTGCTGCGGTTAAGTTACTTAAAGCTAATAGAAATATATCTAGTAAATTCGCCAATTTAAGAGGTCTTAGTTAGTTACAAATTGATTATGGAATGTGGTTTAGTCCGGCAGCTTTAAGTCAATATCTTAAAACTGGTAAATCTAATTTTAAAGATCCACAAGGAACTAGTTTAATGACAGTATTAAATAAAATGGCTTAATGGATAAGAAAAGAATAATTATAGGAGACAAACAATATACTGTAGAAATAGCTAAAACTGAAGAAGATAGAAAGAAAGGACTTCAAGATAGAGAATAGCTAGCACCTGATGAAGGAATGCTATTTATTTGGTCTGAATAGTAGCCAGTTATAGAGATGTGGATGAAAAATACTAAAATTCCACTTGACTAGATAGCTATTAATGATGATGATGAAGTAACTGCAGTATATAAAGCTTAGCCCGAAGATGAGACACTACATCCATTTCCTAATACTAAATATATACTTGAAGTAAACTAGAATTCAGGTATAGAAGAGGGAGATGATTTTGAGTTTGACGAATCTGATGATCCTAATAAATATGTAATGAAAGTACTTGCTCCAGATGGTTCAACTCAAATGAATCTATAGGGTGGAGAACGTATATTTAGTAGAATTTCTACAAAATAGATGATTACTTGGGCTAAAAAAGCAGAAGCTAATAAAGATAATAAGGAGTTATTTAATAAGTATTGTAAGAGGCTTGGTAAGAGAATGTTTAAAGAATTATATGCTCAAGACCATAGAGAACCAGAATATGTAAATGCTCCTGAATCTAAGAAAGATTAGAACGATAAAAAATAAATAATTATATAAGTCATCAAAATTATTTGCATTTTAGATAATTAATATGTACTATTGAAATACATAATATTATTAGATAATTAACTAGTTAATTAACAAATTAAATTTAAACACATGCAATTTATTAAGAAGTTTCAAGAAGGCGGAGCTGCTCCAGCACCAGAGGCTGCTGCTCCACAGTAGGGTGGTGAAGACCCAACAGCTATGTTGATGCAAGGTGCTGAACAAGCAGTACAAAATCAAGATTGTCAAATCGCTATTCAGGTATGTCAAATGGTACTCGAAATGCTTGGTGGAGGTGGTGCCTCAGCAGAAGCAGGTGGACCTGAAGCAGGTGGTGCTCCACAATCAGAACCTGTTTATCGTAGAGGTGGACGTCTTGTAAGAAGAATTTAGAAGTAATTAATTTTAAACGTAGGGATATATCTAGATACTCATTTAGGTATATCCCTAATTTTATAATATGGCAGAATAGACTAAAAAATCGAAATATAATTTTGGAGGTCACGAATTAGATGCTAAATTATATCTCTAGAATATAAGAGATAACGCAGAAACATTTCTTAATTCTAAAACAGATTGGACTCCAGAACAAAAAGAAGAATGGAAGCATGCGTACACTAATTTTACTAATGCTTTATAGGAAGATATTAATAATGGAGGTGGAAGATTCAGCACTGATGAATTCGGAACTATAATAGATACTAAAGGAGAATTTTCTAATACAGATTCTGATAATTATTACTATAATAATAAAGGTCAGCAAATTAGTTAGGAAGATTATGATGCCTTAAAAAAGAGAAAGCAAGGTAAGTGTTAGACTTTTGAAGCTAATAGACAATTTGCTTCTTATGCTAATTAGATAGGTAAAGGATTGAGGGAAGCCTTAGCTGCTAAAAATAAAACTTCTGACGATACAAATGGATTTGATTATGCTAAGAACGGATTTGATGCTTATTGGCAAAAGAAATATAACCCAGCAGGAACAGCTAATGACCTCCAACCTTATTGGAATAAAGACAAAGAAGGAGAATATACTAATAGAGTAGCTGAAACTATAGCAGACTTAGATGATTATATGTCTAAGTAGGAAATGAATGATGATGTTAAAGCCGCTTATACTAATTATAGAAATATTCTAGGACAATATAATCCAAGTGATAAGAATTTTAATTTAGATACTTGGAAGAATAATATGATACTTGCTGCAAATAGAGCAGGTATTAGTGGATGGAATAATGGATATTTTAATATTGGTTCTCAAAGTACTACATCTACAGAGGACAAAAAGCCCGAAGCTTTCGATATAAATAATGACTAGGCAGTTATTGATAAATATAAATTAGCAGACTAGATTGCTGCACATCCTGAGTAGAGAGAGTATCTTCTTGATTTAGCTAGAAGACAATATAATCAGGAATCTTAGAATATGACTGATGAGTATAATGCAGCTGTTAAATAGGAACAAGAAATTGCCAATAATAAAATATGGTAGTAGTATTTAGCTAATGAAGGTAAAGGTTATGCTAATGTAAGTAAAAGAAACTTTGGTACTGAAGTCTTTGGTAACGGTTGGCAAAACGGAAATACTGATTTTGAGTATACTAGCAGAACTAGTCAAGAGGCAATGAGACGTTTATAGAATGCTTTTAAAACTGGAAATAGAAAAGGAGATTTTCTTAGAACAGCTATTAATATGACAGTTAATGGAGGTAAATAGAAGATTTCTAATCTAGGTGAAGCACTTGCTTATTACAAACCATTGCTTGATAAAACACAAGGCGGTTGGGATTAGTTTGAAAAGGTATAGGATGCTGCAGGTAATGAGATATATAAATTAAAAGGTTCTGAAAATGCAAAAGGACAACCTCTTTATATATGGTTCAAAAATGGAAAAGCACATGCTTATAGAGACGATCCATATTCTGTGAGAAAGGCTCAGATTATCTCAAGAGCTTAGTTAGGTATGAAATTACAAACTAGAGCCGAAAAAGAGGCTGCAAAAGAAAAGGAAAATAAAAAGGCTCTTAGTAATCCAAATACACCGGAAGATAAAAAGAGACAAATAGCAAGTTAGAGAAAACCTGGAGATACTGAATTTACTGCTACGGATATAGCTAGAATATCTGCAGCTGGAATGGATGTAGCTTCTGCTTTATCAGCATTTGCTCCAGTATATGGTACTGCTATAAGTGCAGGCTCAGGTTTAATTTCTTCTTTAACTAATTTTGGTGCAGATATGTTTGATAAATCTGTATCTGCAGGGGATATGTGGAAAAATCTTGGAACTAATATTGCTATGGATGCTGTAGGATTAGTTCCGGGTTTTGGAACTGCTGGAAAAGCGGGTAAAATAACTAAGACTTTAGTTAAATATGTACCTAAGATAGTAACCGCCTTATCTGCGGCTAATGCTTTATCTCCTGAATCTAGAGCATCTTGGGCTAAATTAGCTAGTAATGAATCCCTCACAGTTAAGGATTGGCAAAATATTGCAGCAGGTTGTTCTGCTTTAGCAGGAGTTTCTAGAGGTGCAGTGGGACATTTTAACGCACACACGATGGCTAAGGGAACTAAAACCAAAGACTTTAATATAACTGCTTCTGATGGCAAATAGTATAAAGTAACCGCCGAATAGTTAGAGACTTTAAAGAAATAGAAATCGTTAGAAGATATAAATAAAGAATTCAAGAAGATATATCCTGATGCTGAATTAGGTAGTTTCTTTAGAAATGGTAAATGGTAGTAGTTAAGACATTTACACTTTAATAATCCCCAAGTTAAATCAGTTTATGATTTTAGTCAGTTAAACAATTAGGGAACATTTAGTAACTCTAATATATGGAAAGTAGCTAGAGAAAATAACTTACGTGGCATTAGCTTAGATATAAAAAATCCGTATAAGAATTCCCTACTTAAATAGCCAACATCTAGTAAACCTTCTAAAAAGAAATATGAAGTTCCTAGAATGGCTTCAAAATCTAAATAGTAGGTAACTAATTCTCCGCTAAATAATAGTCCTGAACGATATAATTATGTTCGTAAAAGCGTACAATCTAATACTGGTGATGAGGTAAAAACTTGGAGAGACATATTTACTAAGAATCATTTTTATTTTAAAGAGGGTGGTTCTATTCAGAAATTAGCTAGTGGTAATAGTATAAATGGTAATCCTGCTAAATAGAATAGTGTAGGATATGCTAATGATTATAATTGGAATACTGATGTATTTTCTAAAAATTTAGACCATATACTTGGTAGTCTTAAATAGCATAAAGATAGTTATGCTAATTGGTTAAACACTATGTAGGACTTACATTATAATATTTATACTAATGCTTCTAAATAGGATTATTTAAATACCAATGCATATAATAATGCAACTGTAGGTTAGTATTAGGATAAGTACAAAGCTGGATATGAAGACGAATGGAATGTAAGTCCTGAAGGAAATGATCCGGATGGTTTAGGATATAATACCCTTGGAATTAAATCAGCTCAAGACTCTGGAAAATTTGGTATAGTATCTGGGAATGCCAATTCAGGGGATTGGTTAGGTAATGGTAATATGTACAAAACAGATAATTCATTTGGGGGAATTACTGATGCTAGAAGACTTTTAGGTCGCGAGGGTGATTTTAATGATGAATAGCTAAAACAATACTAGCAAAAATTCAAAGAATAGGGATATGATTTTTATCTAGACCCAAATACTAAATATTATAAATTAAAACCTTATACTGACCCTTCAAAAACCACAGTAGCAGACTAGAATAATAAACCTAAATAGTCTAATAACTTCAGTCTAAAAGATGTTATAAATAAGATGGATGTTACTGATAAATGGGGTATTCCTAGAGCTATGTATGCTGATATAACTAATAGAAAGGTTACAGATATGTTAAAGAAGTAGCCTTTATTATTAGATCCTCAAGAAGACCATCGTTATATTCAATCTGATTTAGATGCAGAAATGAATGGTCAATAGGCTGCAGCTTAGTTAGCTAGAATAGCTAGTCACCCTATTACATCTGATGGAAATTTACAATCTATGCTTTAGTTAGAAGCAGCTTCTAAAGGTAATGATGCTATTGCTGCTGGACGTCAATAGAGTAATTAGAGATTAAGAGAAATGTAGGAATAGGCTTGGTAGCAAGAAGTAGCTAATCATACAAATAGACATAATGTTGCTATGTAGAATAGATAGTCTATCTATAATACTGCTAATGAAAATAAAGCTTTAGAGGCAGCATATCTTAATTAGAAATTTACTATATGGGATGCATTAGCTTAGGAGAAAGAATTTAAGGATAAATCTGATTATGAGCAAATGAGAGCAAGAGCAGATTAGTTTGCACAAGGAGATATAAATAATGCTATTAAATATGGTCTTTCTAATTACGCTGCTAAATATGGTTTAACTCCTGAAGATGTTTCTTTATGGAATAAGGTATATACTGACGACACGGTTAAATTGAGTGATATTTAGAAAGATCCTATTAAATTAAGATAGTGGAATAAAGTATTATCAGCTACTAGACAAATTTAGCAGGATTTATTAGGAGAGTATTACGGTATCCCTAAATCTAAGTATTGGACTATTAGACAATCTACTCCTTCATATAATTACAGTACTGAAGTTAAGAAAGCTAAAAAAGGTGCTAAGCTAAATTTACGTAAAGTAAGAGAAGCAGCAAAAGGAGAAAAACTTGCAGCAGCATAGTTAAAAGCTCAGACTGCAGATGCTGATAGATTCTACAAGACTACTAAAGACCATATAGATAGAATGTATGATGCTATAAATAGACTAACTAATTATAGTAGTACTAAGAAAAAACGTAAAAAGAAATCCTAATGCCAGGTTATCAGGATACGGTACATTCTTACAGACCTACTTTACCAATTACTTATTAGTATCATTTAAAACCTGGAGAATCTTTTTATAAAGATAGAAACGGAAAAGTTACTATTATTCGCTCTAGAAATGAACAAGTTAGCAAAGATACTAGAAATAATTGGCAAAAGAAACAGGATAGTAGGAATGCCCCAAGTATAAGAAAATAGAAGTAGATAACTTAGGCAGAACATAAAACTGCCTAGGTTGCTTCTAATATTTTAGATAGAGTAAGACCTTCTAAATTAGTAACTGCAGTTGTTAGAGGCTAGAAACCTATGGACTATATAGATAATGGAAATGAGGGCACTGGTAACGAAATTGTAAACACAGGATTTGACATACTTAGTACTTTTGGCACAAATGCGCTGTTTAATATGTCAAAGTTTCCAAAGTTAAATCAAATAAATTTACTTACTAAAACAACAGAAGAATCTTCTGATTTGGGATTATTTAACTAGGGAAGACTCGCCTTAATGCGTAGATATAGACAAAATCCTATTTGGGAAAATAATGCAAGAGCTGCAGGATTAACTGATTAGGAAATAGAAACTTTCAGGAATTATGCAAATGGTCTATTATCTACTAAACAATCTTCTGAGCCAAAGGTGCCTAGCTTATAGGTTTTATAGGATACTAATTCATATAGTAGTTATAGTAATATTGCAAGAAATCCTGATGGCTCTATTAAAAGAGAACTTGTTTTAGGAACCGGTCCAAATTCTCCTAAATATACTGGAGTACATGAAGGAGGTCATATGAGCACCATGAATTATAATCCAGCAAATGAGAGAATTGCGTTTGAGTAGTTAATGTCTAATAAAGAAGCTAAAACAGCAATAGATAAGTTAATGCAAAATGCAAATAGTCTTGCTAATTAGCTAGAAATTGATCCTTAGAAAATAGTCAATATAAGAAGAATATTAATAAAAAGAGGTATGACACAGGAACAAGCTGACTAGACTATACTAAAACAAATAAAATATTTAAAAGAGGGTTAGGAAACTAGGTCTAGAGGCTTGGCAGCTCAAGAATGGATGTAGGATAATCATAGTGTAGAAGTTCCATAGACTGTAGATAATGGAGTAAATTTTTTTACTGATAAATCTTTAAGAAACGTATGGAGAGGAATAGCATCAACAATTCCGATAATATAGGGTTATTCACAAACGATGTAGAACAATACCTAGGAAAAGTAGACAAAATAATCTTTACACAAGTAGATTGTTTATATGGTTTATTAGATTCTGACCTTAAAATAAAAACTTTAACTGTAACCAAAAATATAGACAAAGTCCTAGAACAATGTACTAATTTTCCAGGTTCTACTAATTATATAAACACTGATTTATACAAAGATAATAGATTAATAGGAAATATAATAATTGATAAATTACCAGAAATATGATATTTAAGTTTCAATAGGGAGGAACCACTCCTCCCTTTGTTGCTTATTAGCCAGTTATAGTGTCTGATAAGCGAACAACTGCCACTTAGGAAGAGGCATTAGCAGCAAAGGCTACTAAAGAATCTGAGAGTGGTAAGTTATCAAGCAAAGATTTGTATACAATGCTTAAAGAGAAACTGAAGGGACTTCCTAATGATGTAAATATAGCTATGAATTAGTTACAATAGCTTGAACAGCTTACATCGATGGATTTCGATGGTTCATTTACTTAGAATATTGAATCTAAATATTTATCTACTTTACAAACTATGAATCAACTTTCATTTAGTAGAGAATAGTATGATAAAGCTTTAGATAATGTAAAATCTAATGGAGGACTTAATGAAGCTGCTATAAATTAGTATGGTCAAGTATATATGACTAATGGTAAAGATTATAAGTTAATGTCTCCTGAAGAAGCTAAATAGTCAGGATGGAAACAAATGACTAATTAGGATTTACTTTATTTAAGAGCTAATGATCCTAATTTATCAGGAAAAGATGAGATTTTAAATGTAGTTAATAATGGTATAGGAATAGATAAGGTAACAGAATATGTTCAAAAGTGTATTCAGGGATTAGGAGCTTCTAAATCTGAAGAAAATCTATATGCCAATGTTAATGCAGGAACTATATTAAAAGGCTTAAATGATTTTAAATAGGCAGTAGCTTAGTCAGGAAATTATGATGCTACCGTTCAAGATTTATACAGTGGTAAATTAATGACTAAAGATTCTGCAGAATAGGCTCAATAGGCATTAACCTACATATATAGAAGTTTACCTAATAATATGAAATCTCTTTTAAAAACAAGAACAAAAGGAGGCACAGATGAAGAAGCTTTAGTTATGATAGGACAATTAATTAGTTCTAAGACTTCTCCTGAAAAATCATTTGATCTTAAATTAGAAGATACTGCTTTAGACCATTAGGAGAAATCAGGTAAAGGAGATAAGGATCCTTATTCTGTAGATGGTTTATCTATGAATCCAGTAGCTATGTTACAGGCAGGTTATGGTTAGAAAAACGAATTTACTATTTAGACAGCTGCAGGTGCTTCTAATGGCATACAAATTCCTACAGTACAAATGCCTATAACTAAAAAAGGTGAAAGTATTGGTATGGCATCATTAAGTGATATAGCATCTAGCGATTATGCAGGCTATCTAGATTTCAGTAACGCCTTTATGGGAGATGTCTAGATACCACAAGCAGGAATGTAGAATATAGCTATAGATGGTACTGCTTTATATACAGCTTATTTACCTTTAGATATGTAGTATTTTAATGAAACTGGTTAGAAAAGACCTGATATAGCTATGTTAGGTAGATATAAATAGGCGTAGAATGAAATAAGACAATCGGGAACCAAAGATCCTAGATAGATTAATGCCATCTATAAAAATCATAATTTACCAGTAATGTATGGTCCTAATGGAGACGTTTTAACTAACTACATCAAATTTGGTATAGTAAATGGAACTGCTTTAGATAATGCCTTTGGTGATGAAGCTAAGGTAGCTGATTATTTATCTGAGACTACTGATAAAAATATAATAGCTAATACTCTTAATATCTTAAATAAGGGTAGAGGTGAAAAGAATAAAGTAGAATATGATGAAAAAAGCTGGTGGGATTCTATATCTCCTGTATTTAATGATTATACTCATGTTTATAAGGGAACTATATTTATGCCTATTAATGATGATTACTTTACTTATTCAGCAGCAGCAGGCTCTAAACCAACAACAGCTTAGGCAGAAATGATTGAAGCTAGATAGTAGGCTGCTAATAAAACTCGTAATTATGTAAATCCAGGACAACTTTAATGAAAGAAAATGATATTATATTAAATATGCTAGCTAACCCTAAATTTACTCTTGAAGATTTTCAAGCTGTAGGTTTAAATAGTGATAATACTGGGTTACAATCAGAAGATAAGTATTTACAAAGTGATAAGATTAAGTCTGTTAGCGCTTTTTAGGATTCTAATGGACAATTTGATAAAAATAAATTTCATAACTTTTACTAGAGTGCAGGATAGTTTTATAATTAGATGTCTAATGATGATTATGAAAAAGCTATTCTAGAACAAGCACAATATAGTAAAGATAATATATGGGTAAATCCTAAAAAAAGAACTGTAGATTATAAACCAACTCTAGTTAAAAAAGCAAATCCAACTTTAGTAACTAATAGTTTGGAATAGATGGGGCAGATGGGAAAAAGGACATTATCTACTTCTGAAATAGCTTAGACACAAGCTGTAGTAAATCCTATTACTGGTGAAAAATCTGCTAGTCCTAATGACTCTTTCTTTTCTAATCTATTTAATACCTTAGTACTCGCTTCTTACGACAATGATGTAGTAGATCCAAAGACAGGAGAAGTATTACACAAGAAAGGTGACTTAAAATATAACGAAGATGGTTTACCTTATTATGAGACTTTATCAGGACGTGATGTGCATGATAAATAGGTTCTTAATAAGATGAACACTCTTACTACTGATGGTTCTGTATGGAATAAATTTGACTTTTTCGATTCTGATGATTTAGATTAGAAGGGAATAGGCTCATCTTTATTAAAGAATGCTGCATTAGTTGGAAGTATGTTTATCCCTTATGTTGGTCCAGTAATTACAGGATTAAGTGTAGCTACTTAGACAGTAGGATTGTTAGCTACATTAGGTAAACTTGTTGCTGGAAATGATAGTCCTACCTTAAATAACATATAGGGATGGGCTAAGTCTGTTAATAGACAATCCGCTACAGAGTATGCCTAGCAACATACTTGGTGTGCTGAGAACTTTATTAATATGATTGGTGACACTATAGGTTAGTTAGCAGAACAGAGATGGATATTTAAAGCAGCTCCTGTATTATTTGAAGGAAAGAATGCATGGAAAGTAATGTCTAAAGAAGGCTATGATGCTTTAAAAAAGTCAAAACTTGCAGAGTTACAAAAAACATCTAATTTAACTACTGACAAATTATTATAGGATGCAGTAAGTGAAAAGAATGTACCATTATTATAGTAGTACATGACAGAACTTAATGCTATTAATGAAACTAAAGCTGCTAAATATGTTGATGATTTAGTTAAAAAAGCTAATAGTATAGGTAGTCCTCTTTCTAAGGCTTATATGACAGGTATTACTGTATAGGATACTTATGGTGATGCAAAGGCTGCAGGAGCTTCAGACTTGGAAGCAGCTTTATTAACTCTTGGTTATGCTGGAGGTGAAGCTTGGATTCTTAATACCGGTTTAGGAGAATGGATATTACCTGAATTACATATTGACAAGTTTAAAAATAAAGCTATAGCAGAAGCTTTAGTTAAACCAGTTAAGGATGCTAAAAAGGTATTAGAATAGACTGGAGACAAATAGGGATTTGTAAAAAAATTACTTAATATAGGTAGAAATTTAGCCACTAATGTATATGCAGAAAAAGCCTTGGCTAAAAAATCTGCTGAAGTTATAGGAGCACATGCATTAGGTGAATCATTTGAAGAAACTTCAGAAGAGTTATTAGCAGATGCTTCTAAAGCAATATTTAATGTAGTTAGATGGTTAAGAGGAAAAGATGCTCTTAATTTCTGGGATGGAGATAATGCTTTAGATAGATATACTATGTCTGCATTAGGAGGTTTATTTGGTGGAGGAATAACTTCTGCGGCAACTAATTTTAGTTAGGTAAAGAGTTTAGCTGGAATGGATAATTCAGCAGCTATGTAGCAACTCTTATATATGGCTAATAATAATTAGTTAGGTGATTTCTTAAAGCAAGTAGATAAAATGACACTTGGAGACAAGAATAAATCTGCTACTAAAACTATATATGATTCAGAACAAGGAGTAATATTTGCAGAAGGAACTAAAGATGACAATCAAGACCTTGCTGCTAAATAGGCTATTCGTAATTAGGTTAAATTTATTGACAATATATTAACTACTAATGGTGCTAAGATAAGTACTGATTCATTACTTAGTAAATTAGCTATGGAGGATTAGTAGGATGTTCTTAGGAACCTTAAAATAGGTAATTTAAAAAATACTAATGTCATAGGTACATATGCTTAGGACTACTAGAATTTACAAGCTGATTTAATTAAAGCATCTGCAGAATTAAAAGCCATTGATAATGAAATTGGTGATGTAAAAAGTGCTGCTACTCCAGAACAATAGAAAGCTAGAACTGATAAAGCTGCTGAAATTGACGGTATTAGAGGTAGATTACAAGAATATCTTAATGGTACTATCTCTCCTGATTTTATTAGAGACGCTGTATTTGAAATAAATCCATTAATTAATGATGGCTTTGTTATTACTTCATTAGAACAATATACAAAAGCTAAAGTAGGAAAATTACCTAATTAGCTATCTGATACTGAGCTTACAAAACTGACTGAAGAGTTTAAAAACTACATGAATAGTGATGGTAAGTAGTATACACATACTGCTGCTGCAGCTTACTAGAATATGATGGAATTGGGTTCTCCTATAGTACAGCAATATTAGGAAATAATTAAATAGGCTAATGTTAATAACAATTCCCAATTTATATAGGATTTTAATTAGTTTATCACTAACTATTTAATTAAATTAGACAGCATTGATACTAATGACCAAGAAGCTTATCAAACTAAAGCTCAGTTATTAAATGATTCTTTAGCTTATGGAGCACTTAGATAGATGGCACAACCTTATTTAAGCGAAGATTAGAGAAATCGTTTATAGAGTATTGCTGATAATACAGAGACTGATCCAAATATTATAGCACAATTAAATCAAGAAGCTAATAATATTCTTATGGAAACTATCTCAACTAATATTGATAATTTAGTTAAACCAGTACTATAGTAGGGATTTGTACATCCTGAAGCTAGAAAAGCATTACTCTAGGGATTGTCTAAGTTAAAAGATTTAATTGTAACTAAAGCAGATAATGACTTTATGGAAGTTTATCCAGGACATCCTGATTATGAAGAAGCAAAAAAACGTCGCAAAGAGTCCGTTGAAAATATCCATCAAATTGATGATTTACAGAAACAAATTGAGAAACTTCCAACTACCCCTGCTTTAGAGTTTATTGATAAATTTAAAATAGGAGCTACTAATTCTTAGTTAAAATTTACAGACCATTGGCAGCAAACTATAGATTTATTAGATAATAATAAGGATGATATGTCCGAATTTGGAACTGATGAAGTATGGGAAGCTAATAATCAGGAAGCCCTTAGACTGGCTAAAGCCTTTAGGTCAGTACTTAATGGTATGAAAGTTGATAATGCAGATATAAATAATCCAACTGGTTATTCTAGAATGCTTAATTTAGTATATTAGAAATCTGCATAGAAAAATTATGTACCTTTAGCAGAAATAAGTACTTAGGAAGCTAATATGATGTTGGAAGATGTTAACAAAATTATAGCTAGACTAGAATTTGCTGACACCTTAGCTAAAATGAATAGAGGTTAGAAGCTTAAGGAATAGAATAAGGTAGCTGCTAGAAAAAATTAGTTATTATATAATGGTACAAAAAGACTTATTGACACTTTATCAGATTCTGATTGGAAGGATACTAGTATAGCTGATTTAAAAAATACTTTTAACAATATTACTGTAGAAGTTAAAGATGCTTTAGAAGGTGATGGAGTTAAATAGAGTAAAGAAACTAGAGCTGCTGTAGAGAAGTATATGATGTAGTTAGACAATACTATATATGATTTCTTTCAAGCTAATAAAGATTCTAAAGGGGAACTGAGTGTTGAGAAATTAGGAAAGTTATTAAAGAAATTTGCAGGTAATGCAGGATTCTTTTAGAAAACTAATAATATACTTAATGAATCTACTAAATCTTTAAGTGATAACTCTTATATTTGGTATTTAGCATCTAGAGCAGCAGTTAGAGCATCTGATTTTTATGGCTCTTATAAAAAGGCAGTAAATGATAAAGTTGCACCTATTGCTAGTTAGGAACTTGCTACTTATTTGGGAGTAGCAGCTATAGCTAATATGAATACTCTTAATAAGTTTGTAGATGCATATAGAAATACTGTTGTTTAGGAGTTTAATAACTTATCTGAAAAAGAGAGAACTGACTTATTAAACTAGTTTGATAATAGCGGTGAGGCATACTCTAAGGATTTACTTAAATACTTCGGGGCACATGATGTTCTTCCTCAATATAAGAATATGATATTTATAGAGGGTATTGCAGGAAGTGGTAAAAGTAAAGCAGTATTTAGAAATGTAATTAATACTATAAATCATATTGATCCAGAATACTTAAAAAATGCTTATTATGTACATGAAACTAGTGATTCTGCATAGAAAGCAGCTGAAGACTTAGAATTACAAGGATAGACTTTTGGACGAGTTGATTTTTTAAAACATCTATCTTCTGAATGGAAAGATATTAGAGATAATAGTAAGGATAGAAAGAATTATTTATATAAAGATTCATATAAATTTGACCCACTTACAGGTAAATTAGAGAATACTTGGAAATTAAATAAAATAGCTGATGCTCCTAAGGTAATTTTTATAGATGAGATTTCTCACTATAATTAGTAGGAAGTTAGTATGATAGAATAGTGGGCAAAAGAACATGGAACTATCGTACTTACTGCTGGAGATTTTGATTAGGATACATCTATTGCTTTTATAGATGATGTTAAATATAAAGGAAATCCTGTAAGTGTAACTTTAAATAGAAATAATTTTATAAGGAGTCCTAAGTTAGGAGTATCTTTACGCACTCTAAATAAATAGCTTACTAATTGTACTAAAATGATGTAGTTGGCTATTTAGAATCTAAATGACGGTAAAGATGTAGATCTAAATTTCACTTATTTAGATAATGATCCAGATCATGTAGGTTTATTTGGTGTAAAAATAGCTAAACCAGTTAATGTATTAAAGGGTTTGAGTAAAGAAGAACTTGATAGAATTGTTCCTACTATAGATTTAATGGTATCTACTTCAGGTGATGAGAAAATAGGATATATTTATCACGATACTAATACTGAATTATATAAGTTATTAACTACTAAATATAAGGATAAAGTAATACCATATAAGGATTCTGATGCCTAGGGTCTAGAAGGTAAATACTATATAGTAGAAAATGATATTCATTCTAATGTACCTGATTCTGTCTATTTAAGGTCTCTATATACAGGTATAACAAGAGCTTCATAGGGAGTTTTAGCTATAACACCAACTACTACTAAAAGTATTAAAACTATAGGAACATCCTAGGATAAGAAATTTTAGTTAGAAACTATAGGTGCTGAAGCTATTAAACATGCTTCTAAGGAAAGATTAGAATAGTTAGAAGATATGGTAAATGATAATGATGCCATAACTAAATTAGAAGCACCTACTAATACACCTACTCCTACTAAGTCTCCAGTTTCAGGTGGTTTACTTCCAATTCTGGCACCTGCAAGTGTTCCTCCTGCTAGTACTACAACTAGTTAGGCTGATGCTAATATAAAAGTTGAAGAATTTAAAAAGCTTATATATAATCCTGATGGCACTACAAATTCGATAGCTAAGAAATTAGATCAAGAATTTGATATAATGGGTGTTGAAGCTAAAGAGGATAATGGTAATTGGATTCCTACTGTAAATTTAAAAAATGGAGATGACGAGTTCAGTGTTCCTTTAGTAGATTTTAATAAAGAATATACTTTATAGAAGAAGGATGATAAAACAACTGTTCCTCTTTACACAGTTGGACAAACATTTTTATTACAAACAGGTTCTACAGATACTTAGATAACTATTGATGAAGTCTTATCAGGGGAACCTCTTACATATAAGGTACACGATAAAGAGGGTAAATCCTTTGAAATAACATAGGAATCTATTTAGAAATTGTATAAGGGAGAAGTTCCTACTGAACCTATAACTCCTGAAGTTACTACTATAACTACTGGAATGGAAAATACTTCAGAAGAGGAATATGAATCTGCAATATCTCAATCTAATATAGAGGATACTGTTGAAACTCCTAAATCAGTAGGTACTCTATATACTATGAATACTTACTTACTAGGTATGAAAAATGATAATGGTAAAGCTGTATTTGATGATAATACTCCAGAAAGTCAAGCTAGATATAATGCACGTATTGACGGATTTATAGGTCTATCAAAAATACTAAAGACTGATGATTGGGAGGAGTTAGATAACTTCTTTGCTTACTGTAGAAATGTATTATTTACAAATGAAAGTAATGCTGATATAGCTAAAGATTTAGTTAATATTCTAGGATTAACCGGTAATGTTAATATTAGATATGCCTTAAAAAGTTCTGCGGGTAGAATTAATTCCTCAGATCCTCGTTATTATAGATATGATTAGGGAGAGAATGAAGAATGTAGCTATTTACATTCTGATAGTAACGATGCCAACGATGCCATGAGAAAGAAAATAGTTGCTATTATATTTAATAATGGTAAGCCAGTTCTTGAAATTCCAGTAGCATCTTTAAATTCACCTATTTCACTAATTTATTATACTGATTCAGAGGGTAATTTATTACATTATGATATGTATAAGATTTATACAAATGCATTAATTAAATATGCAAATGATAAGAATTAGAGTGACTTAGCAGTATAGGAGGTAATTAATTATTTTGATAAGAGTGGAATAGACTAGGATATAGTTGACTTATTTAAAGTGTATAGATTTACAGGAAATGGAATTTTCTTTTTTGATGAATCATTTAATCTAGCTAAGTAGTCTCCTACCGGAATTATACTTACTGGAGAAAAAGGTAAACTACAATAGAATGGTAGTTATTAGACTTCTAATAAATTTATAGACGTAGCTGAATTAGCTAAGAATCCTTAGTTTAGGGTATCTAGAATATTAACATCTAGAGATGGTTTAGTTAATGGAACACATGCTGTAAACCCAGGACATTCTTTTATTCTAGTTGGTAATTCTAATGAATTTGCAGACACTACTGATTTAGTTAATTAGTATGAAAGACAAATAGCAAACCCTAATGAACCTAAAAAAGTATCTTTATATTATGTAATGCCTCCTAAGACTACAGTATCTGCTTGGCTTACTAATTAGCATAATTTATATTTAAATACCTTGGGATAGAACAAATAGGTATATAATATAGGTAATGATTTTACAGGATATAGAGTATTAGACTGCTTAGATAAACAAGGTCTTTTAGATTCTATACCATCTATAGGAAGTACTGCACAAGGTTATAAATCAGGACAAGGTGTATTAGATTCTGTTAAGACAATACTTTCTAATGTTAGAGCTATAGAAAGCAAATGGAAGGGTGATTTAGCTTTAGATAATTCTAATCAGATAGAGAGTAGAGGTGAGGAAGAATACTATTAGATGTTAATTAACTAGGGAATGAAAGAACCTGATGCTAGACGAGTAATGTCTATTAAAGAAGTTAATTAGTATCTTAGACAACCTAGTTCATTGTTATTTTAGGAAGGGCGTACTAATAATTAGGTTCTTAATGCTTACTTAACTTGTATGGTTTGGAATAGGACTAGGACTAATGGTTAGAATGAAGTTATTACATATCACCCTGAAGTACTTGATTAGATATAGTAGGCGTGTGAAAATGCAGAAGAACCTTTAAAAGACATATTCTATAAAACTCAATATACAGATAAAACTCATGGTTCATTCCTTGAAATATAGTAGAGAGATAATTGGCAACTAGAAGGTATAAATGGAGATGCAGCATTCAGAATTAATGCTCGTATTGATACAACTAATTTTACATCAGATGAACTTCCAATAGCCAGAATTGCTGGAGAAATAGAATAGAAAGCTATAAGAACTAAAGATGGTAGAGAAGTAAAAGTGTGGAGTATGACTCCAGATGCTAAATAGAAATACGAGGCAGTTTATTTAGACTAGAAGAAATTAGAAAATAAACCAGACCATATTGATGAGTTTGCTCCTTATATAAAAAGGATAGGAATATCTGAAAAAGAATTAGCTGGTATAATAAGTATAAATAAAGGTGACAAATCCGCTATACAAAGAGATATAGTTACGTGGTTTAATCTAAAGGATGCTCATAATTTTGGTTTTATTTATAATGGAAATACTTATTTCTTTACAAATTCAGAATACAGACTAGCTGCAAGACCTACAAGTTTAGATACTACAGATAATTTAGATTTAGTAGGAGTAGCTAATAATGGAACACATCGTATAACAATTACATTCAATGTAGATGGTAATGGTAATATTACATCTATGTAGGGTAATGTAACTACCTTTAAATAGATAAAAGCAGAATCCAATAAGATTACTGTATCTAAGGAAGAGTGGGAAGAAGCTCAAAATGGTATTAGAGATTCTATACCTCCATTATTAGCTAAAAATAGTGTCTTTTTAAGAGAGTATGATAAATCTATCACAGCTCAAGGTAAACGAGATTTAAAACGTAATCTAGGAACTGCAAAAAAACTTCTAGCTACTGTTAAAAAGAAAGGAGACAAGGTTAAAGAAGAGGCTTGGAGTAAAATGATTTCTTATATAGAATCTATGATCTCTGAATCTACCCCTACTATATCATTAGAAAATGGAGATACTGTTACTTAGAATGGTAAAAGATATACAATAATTGATAAGGAAAACTTAATTGGAGAAGATGAGGTTACTAAAGAATAGGTAACTTTAACTACAGATAATTTAATTAAAGAAGAAACTTAGTGTATTCCTATTAAATTTAAAATGATTTAAAATGGCAAAATGTTCACTTAAAAAATCACCCAATGGAGTCTATGGAGGATATAGTCAAGAATCTGTAGAAGAATTGGAAAGCTTTGTAACTACTGCTTTTAATGAAGCTCTTATGAATGCCGGAGATGGATTAAATGGAGGTTTAATTAAAAAGGCAGTTCGAGATGCATTACATAAAATTGGTGATTAGTATTCTATGAATTAGTTAGATAAAATAGCAGAAATTACATAGGAGTTAATTAATAATTCAGAAGATTTAGTATTTTTGAATGAGTACATACCAATAGAAGGTATAAAGAATGCAATAAACCCTAAATATAGATAGACTGTAAAAGAATCAAACTCTTCTCTGGGAGAACCAGAGGAGGGTGAGACTCTTACTAAGAAGTCTCAATTCTTAGATGATGTATGGGGTACTAATGTGCGATTGAAGAACGCTTATAAACAAGAAGTAACTAATTAGTTAATTAATAAGTTTATTATAGATAGAGAGCATGGCAATATTGTAAAAAATGCTAGCGACGCTAATTAGAATATTAGAGACTATAAAAATGAGCTATGGCAAGATATTAAATAGTATTTAATTGGAAAAGGCTTATTAGATGAGTTTACTCCAGATATTTATGAAGATGGAGAATATACTGGTGTCTTTGAAGACGAAGAAGTTAGAAAAGCAATAAAGATTTTCGGTTCTTGGGATGCTCAAAAAATACAATTAAATAGAGATACTGAAGATTATAAAATATTTAAGAAATGGTTTACCTTAAAGAATTTTGATAACTTTACTAGAATGTTGCTAGGTAAAGCTATTATTATTAAACTTGGAACTGAAAATACATTTAGTAATGAAGATAATTACTCTTTTGCTACCAAAAATGATGCAGTAATAACAAGCTGGAGGACTAATGAAGACGTTGTATTAGAGTAGGAAATTGGAGCATTAGCACAATCCTTAATTAATTCTACACCATATTATTAGTATAAAAATGATGCAGAAACAGGCTAGTACATAAAATTCTCTGATTTCTATTAGATTATAACTAAATTAAAGGACTCTGTTTATAATCCTGTAACTTCTGATATTACATTTAGGAGATTAGATAATAGATATTAGAACTTATTTAATTCAGGTTTACTTACTCAGCATGAATTAGATCTTATACAAGGTAAATCTTTAAAAGATTTAATATGTAGTATTAGAGAAAACCCTGCATTATATAGTAAACTATTATTTACAGCTATAATCAATGATAAAGATACCTTAGTGAGATTGAATTTCACAGATGAAGACTTAAATAAAATATACTCTTTATACAAGGGTATATTTGCCCCTAAAGGTAATTCTATTTAGACTATTTAGGCTAAAGAAGATTATAGAGCTTAGAATTATTATAACTTAATAACTTAGGTAGTAGATTCTATTAATTCTGTAAAATTCTTATAGTATAATATTGAAGATGGAGTAGTAAAAACAAGACTCTTAAAAGATTATTCTGCTGAAAATGTAAGAAGGTCTATAGAGAATAATATAGCATATACTAATTCTTCTCATATTTTATCTTCTTTATTTAAAGAGAGAGAAGCTAAATTATATAAGATATAGACATTAGCTGATAAAGCTAACAATTTCTCTGGAATTACATGTACTATTCCTGATATTGGTATAACTATAGTTGTTGATGAATTGGGAAATTCTATTTCTTACAGAGATAAGTCAGGTAAACTTTTAAGTTCAAAAGAAATAGAAGAGTTAATAGATAATCCGCTAGTAGAATCTTTATGGCAATTTATTGATGATAACTTAGCTATTGGAGTTTCCTATGATACAAATTTGAGAAAAGCACTTAAAATGTACTCGGTAGGTCATACTATATAGGATTTATTAAAATTAACTTCTACAGTACTTCTTAATAAATATATTGCTAATGTAAAAGGAGAAAGAAGTCACGGTAAAGCTGCATTAAATAACTTATTTGATAATATATATAAAGGCTATCCTAATAAACCTAAATATAATTCTGAATTAATGGAAATGGGATTATACAGTGATGCTATGACTCCTATTCTCGATAATATAGCTAAAGCTAAAGCACTTACTTCTGGTATTATGCAATCTGCTTCAGTTAAAGACGCTGATGGTAAAACTCTATCTCAATAGACTCTTAGTCGTTTATTAGGTAACTTAATTCCTTAGTATAATTGGATTAAATCTTATGATTGGATAGGTAATGATAAGGTTAATCCATTCTCTAAGATGTCTCTTATGTAGCCTGGTGTATTTAGAGGTATATATACTACAAGAGAAGTTAAATCTCCTTATGGAAATAAACCTCAAACATAGTTTACAGTATCTGAGTTTAGTTAGAGTGCCTTTCTGTATGATTTCGTTGATGGCTTTACTACTAAAAAGGATGTTCGAGGAGACGTAGTTATTGGTAATGGAAAAGTGGGATTACTGCCATCTGTAAACTCAGATAAAAATGCTATCAATAGAATGTGTGTAGATTTAAGGCAGAAAGTTAATTCTAATCATCCTGAGCTTAATGGTAGACAATTTATAGACCTTAATTCTGAAGAGCTACAAAAATTAACTAGTGAGTAGCTTGGACACTATTTCAAGGCAGTTAATTAGAATATACAAAAAGATTTTGACAAGTTATTTAATTGGATAAACGGCAAGTATCATTTAGCCATATATAGTCTAGAGGATATTAATAGTCGTTATAGTAATCCTGCTGATTAGTTATACCAATGGGTAAAGGAGTACAATGACACCAACAATGACGTTATATAGTTAATTGATTAGACTCACTATTCTATTGATAAAAAAACTAAGAGACTTAAATCTAATATGCTCTTAAAAGGATTAGAAACTAGATTTTCTGACCCTAGTAAGTTAGCTAAATTTATGCAGTGGAAGGAGACAGAAGTTTTAAAATCCTTATTAGATGAAAATGTAGAGATTCGTCTTATTGATGGTACTAATTCTTCTGCTAAGACCTATTTAAAAGACAATTATAAAGATTGGGTACATAATGGTAAGATGGTATTTGCTAAAGTTAATGGTAAGGATATATTAACTAAATAGGATTTAATTAATTTAGGATTAGATATTAATGATCCGCATTCTTGGAACATAGAGTTACATCCTATGCTTAGTAAATATAATGCTTTAGACTATTTCTTTACTTCTCAATATATGTATGCAGGAGTAGGATGTCATACTAATCATCCTTCTAAGGTAGATTATAATGTCCCTATTATTTACAAGCATCCAAAATTAGGTTTATCTACATTCTTACAGAATAATCCTCAAGCTGCAAACTATCTCATGGACTTTGATGACTTCTTTAATGAAAAAAGAGATGCGTTTATTGAGGCACAAACTGGTGTAGAAAAATCTATTCCATTCTCTGATGATGAGGGCTATATTTACTATGATACTAATCCTGAATGGACAAAAACTAAGGAAAATTATTTAATACAGAATTAGAATAATCCAGAATTTTAGGACTTTGTAAAGAAGGCATGGAATGAGGCTAAACTTATAGCTAAGGAATAGAATAAAATTCTTTTAAATTCTAGTTCCATTGTATTAAAAATGTTTCCATAGGATTTTAGTAAAGTATTAACTATGTCTTAGGAGGAAGCAGCAGCACGTGGTATGGATCCAGATTGGAAAAATACAATCGATACTACTTTAAACGGTTTAATAGTACCTAAAATAGAGTTCAAGTCAGGAGAATATTTTGATAAAGCATTTAGTTCTTATTTAACTAAGGAAATGGATAAACTTCTTCAAAATGAAACTGAAGATGAAGCATCTCGTTTTGCAGCTTAGCACAAAAGAAACGTATCTTATACAGCAACTATGCATGAATTTCAACTAAATCAGATAGATGGTGTGCCTACTGTCTATAATATGGCAATTATGTCCGATTTGAAGTCTGATGTGTATACTGTATAGGCTGATGTGGATAAAGCTACCAATTTTGATGGTGCTACCTTTGTAAATCCATTTATAGTTATTTGGGAGAATAACTCTCTTAATGGAGATAAAGCAGGTATAAATAAGAAACAATTTGTTCACTTTTATGATAGAGCTACTGGTACAGGAGGTATTATTAAAACTGCAGGATTTGGATTAACTAATGATAAAATAAGACAGTTTGATTTTTACCGTAATATGATGTATAATATGACTAGTAAGAACTGGAAAAATGCAGATGGTTCTCAACATATTATGCGCGATGGAGGTATTCTTAAAGACTTTGAAGGTAATGATATTGACTATGGTGATTTCTACTATAGAAAAGGAGCTAAATTTTATAAGAGACGTATTTAGTCTTATGATGGAAATAATACTTATTCTATATTAGAGCAAGAAGTTGATGAGAATGGAGAAGTAAATGGTAATGAGAATATTATTCAAGTATAGGTAAATTCTAATTATGATGTGTGGCAAATGTTTGGAGGTATGAATTCTGTAGATTTCTTAGATGGAACTCTTCAAGGTTCTGAAAAGTCTATAGAAATGACTGCCCATGCTGCCAATATCTATGGAACTAAAAAAGAGGGAGTTATTAGAGCACAGACAGCAGACGATGTTATATAGCCTATGAAGCATTCTGATATACATTATATGCCTACTATAGGTGCTGTTAAACATGGTGCTGCAAACATAAATCCAGTCTCTTCTTTCTTTAATAGAAATGGTTTAAGTTTTATGTAGGTAGAAGTAAGATAGGCTGGTATTTAGCTTGATAAGGAACATCAAGCTGATAATGAAGACTTGTCTCTTATGACTCAGGTTATTTCAGCTGCTTGTTCTATGGGATATACTAAAGGAGAAGCCACTAATCTGTATAATGCTTTATATAGTTTATCCAAATAGGCTACTAAGGCATTTAGAGACGAAATGGGAGATTTACTAAACGGATTCTCTGATAGCTTTAATGCTGCTGTAACAGAGACTATTATGAAGTCTCTAGTTAATGCTTCAGCTACAGACGGTGATATGCTATAGTTAGTAGCAAAGAATATTATAAAGAAAATAAATGCTGAAAAATAGTTCTCTATTAATAAAACTAACTATGCTGACATTGATAAAGAAATTCCTTATAGTGATGCTGCTGTTTCTGCTAAAGTAGTTAGTTCTTTAACCTCTGCATTAACTAAAGCTGGAATTAAAACTAAAATGCCAGGTCTTTTAGCTGTATTAAATCCAGCTGAAGGTATTATAAAAATGTATAAAGTACCAGCTAAAGATAAAGATGGTAATATTCTATTAAATGAAGACGGTTCTACTGTATATAAATATGTAACTATGGATGCTATAGAAAAAGAGTATGATACAGAGAATGCTTTTGAAGTAATGGAATAGTTACAAGCAGAAACAAAACCACTTAGTTATAATACTGATGAAAAAGGACTAATAACTAGTATGCCTGATGTTAAAATAGGACGTAAATACTTAGTTACTTTTTCAGATGGATCTACTAAGGTTATAAATGTTACATTACCTCATAGAGTAGAATCTGATACTAGTACTGTATTTTATAACAATGTTCCATATCAAGAATAGACTATGGGATATAGAATGCTTATAGACTATTTAAATGGTGTAGTTTATTATGATACTGGAGCTATTAGTCAAATTACTGAAGTTAAGGAATTTTTAATAGGAGGTTAGGACTTAGATAGTTATGATGTAAAATTTTAGGATTCTTTAGGTAATAGATGGCAAATGTCTGATTTAGATATTGTACAAGATTATTTTGAGGCAAGAGAAGCTAAAGATCCTAGAAGAAAGGTATTAGAGATATTATCTAAGTATGATAAGAACTAGGAATTAAAGGCAGCTATAATTAAGGAATTTAATAAATCTAATAATTCATATAAAGTTGAGATTGTCAATGATCTAAATGATAATTTTGAGGGAATTTTCTTAACTGAGACTCCTATGTATAAAGAATTCTTTTAGAAGTATGCATTGAAGTTCTTAAATAGAGAAATGCAAAGATAGTTAGCTGCTTTAAATCCAGATAATACAGAGCCTTTAAATGTATTAATCAATAATAAAGTAGTTACTGTATAGCCTTCTACTATTGATATAACTAGTTATGGAACAGTAATACCAAAGACAGCTGCTTCCTCTTTTGGTCTTAATTAGTATGATTAGGTTAGTGATATTGTTAACAATCCTGATTTCTTCTTAGATAGATTAGCTAAGAGACTTAACACTAAAGTTTAGGATTATTATAAGGATGGATAGTTAGTGTATAATTATCATTTAGAGTTAAAAAGAAATGATGGTAATCATGTTTATATAAGAAGAGGAATTGATAATTCTGACTTCGCTAATGAAATTTAGTGGTTTAAGTATGTTGATTCTGATGGACATGTATTTAGAGTAAATAGCGATGGAGATATTATGCATCCAATGTATAGTGAGAATGATAAAATCTATACTGATTATGATGGAAATGAAATAATAGTTACTGAAGCTAAAGATACCTGGAAAGACTCTAATGGTAATGAAGTAAAAAATCCTGATATAAAGAAAATTCGAGGTATTACTATTGACTAGAAAACAGGAGAGGAAATTCATCTAGATTCTCCATTTACCTTCTACTTAGATAACCTTAATTATAACTTTGTAAATTTAAATGCAAACTGTTCAGAAGCTGAATTATTAAATTTATTAGATGCAGCTAGAAGTAGTAAATCTAAAAAAGCTAATGGTTTTGCAAAGAGACTTGCTAAAATAGGTAATTATGATAAATAGGTAGACTATTTAGATAAACTTACTAAGTATGAAGATTTAATAAAGGGAGATACTAAGAATCCAGCATATTTAGCTTTACAAAAGGAATCTAGATAGATATGGACTTCTTTTATAAAATATCTTGAAAATGTAGCGGCACGTATTCCTGCATAGTCTTAGCAGTCTTTTATGGCTTAGAGAGTGGCTATGTTTGAGAATACAGATACAAATAATGCCTATGTAAGTAAATTCTAGTTCTTCTTACAAGGAAGTGACTTGGATATTGATGCTGTATCTATACAAACATTTGATATAAATAGAAATGGTATTTATGAGACATATTCTCCATACGCTAATTTAGATTCCCCAGCACTTCTTAAAGCTTCTGAAAAATATCTACCATTTCCAACTGGAGAGAAAATAGATTAGTATTTGGTTTTTAATCCAACATAGACTACTATACATTAGTTAATAGCTGAATAGCATTACAATGGTAAAAGATTATTTGGATTAGCTAATAAACTTAATTAGTAGGATGCTTTATTCTTAATAAACTATACTAAAAATAAGGATGTAACTGTAGAAATAAATACTAATAGTGAATAGAATATAAAAGACTTAGCTACTATTATTAAATCCTTGGATGGGGAAAACTGGAAATATTATGAAAATGATACACTTAATACCGGTGCTTTAGCATCTTTATTATCCACAGATGCAGAAATAAAATTGACTGTAGATTTATATGATAAAATAGAAAATGGTATAATAGAAGCTATAGACAAGCATAATACTTATTTAAAGAATAATTCTAAAGCTAAGAATGACAGAATATTAAAGAATTTTGCTGTAACTTCATTATTGAATATTATTAAAAATCCAGTTAATCTTAGAGAGGCTTAGTCTTCTGTAGATGTTATGACATCAACTGCTAAGAACTTAACTAAGGAATCTCCTAAAAATGCTGTACAAAAAACCTTTACTCCAGGTAATGTATTCAATAAAATCTAGAGTATCAATGAGAATATGGTTGGTAAAGATGGTATTGCTATCTGTGCAACAGGTCTTAAATCTTTCTTTGCATTAACTCATATGTATAATACAGTATTAAATGATGAAAATATTAGTAATGAGGAAAAAGAGGCTTTAATGTGTAAGGTAACAATTGGTGGTAAAACATATAGAGGACTTGCTAATGTAAATGCCAATTAGGAGTTAATGGAGAGTTTAGCGGATGCTGAGAATGGTAATTTTATTACTTTACAGAATTACTTATTAGCTCAAGAATGGGAATCTGACGCTGCTAATGAAGCTTCTGCTTTTCTATCTCTTTCAACCGATAACGCTAAAGAGTTAGCTTTGGCTAAATTAAATGCAGGTACTTAGACTTTAGGTATGTATCTATATGGATTATCTCTTGGAGTTCCGGTAGATACTCTATTTAAGATAATGACTTCACCACTTGCTTTTAGATTAGTAGAGTTAGCAAAAGGAGATATATTTAGTGGTAATAGTGGTTGTAGAACAATACTTGGTGCACTTGACTACTTACATAAAGACCCACTAGAATAGCTCTCTAGATTTAATACATTTGATTTATCTATTTATAATGAAGGTAAACCAAAAGATTAGAAAATATTAGGTCCAGCTGATTTTGCTTGGCAGTTATTGCAGAATAGTATAGCAGATGATTATAATGAAAAATTACCACTTCTTAGATAGTTAGCTTATAAGAGTAACGCTATTTAGTTAATTGAAGATTTAAGATCTAAAGTTAATTAGATTAGTAGTGTTATCTAGACAAAAGACGAATTTAATCTCTACTCAACTTTATATAATTAGGCACTAGACTTTATGGAATAGTATATTGCTGATGTTAAGCTAGAATTAAATAGTGGAAATTATGACACTGTATATGGAAAATCTGTAATAGCTACAGACTTAGAAACTCTTGCTCTTGGTGCTGATGAATATAAAGAGATAGGTAAAATTCTTAGACTTAACAAAGAAGTAAATACTAATGCTTTAGATTTACAAAATTAGGTAGCTAATATTGAAGAAGTTATAACTAGAAGACTTAGACAACTTGCTAAAGTTAAAAATAGAGGAGGTTCTGATACTCATGGTGCTACAAAAGATGAGTTAAAAAATCCTGATAAGTATAAGATTGATTTAGAAAAGTTTTTATATGATGAAGTATACTAGTAGGAAAAAATAGCGTAGTACGATAGAATTAAACAATCTTATAATGTTTTACGTGTTCTTACTACAGATCCTTAGTATAAAGGTTATATGGAAACTTTATATATGGCTCATCAGGGTCTATTAAACAAATAGTTAAAGTATAGATTTACAGTAGGTAAAATTGCAGATTTTATTTAGAAAAATAAAGTTGCAGGTAACTTATAGTAGTAGGTACTTAAAAATGGTAACAATTATGTTGACTATAAATTAAGACAGAAGTGGATGCGGGATAGTAAGATACAGATTACTATTCCAGGCAGTACTGATAAAATGAAGACTTATGCATTTATAGGAACTCCAAATAGTTATAGTTAGTTATATTTTGATAAGACTATACAACTGGGTACTGATATGGGAGATGCGAACTTTAAGTTATGGATGGAACAAACTCTTATTCCAAAACTTAAAGCAGACCCAACATTAAAAGACAATATATTTATTTAGCATTTAAGTCCTATAGTTAATTCAAGAACTAATTTAGGTATGACTGCAGTGTACTACGGATTGAACGGAATAAACATGTTACCTTAGTCCGATGCAGAAAGGGAAATGTTTGACATACATAAAGATGCCTTTAATAAATTAGCCACTTATGACTTGATTAGAGATGCCAAAGGTAATACTTTTGTCATAAAAGACTTATTTTATCTGTATTCTTTAATATGTAATAATGGTAAATTTGGTCCTACTTCTTTACATAAAATATTTGAGGATTATCTAGACTCAAGTTTAGCCTAGAGTTACAAACACTTTATAGCAGAAAAAGATAGAGACTTAGATTTCTATTAGGATTTAGTAAAGACATGTACCGATGAATGGCTTGCACCTATGAGTTCTCCTTATGTTGGAGGTTCTAAGGTACTCAAATATAAGGATTAGAATAATGAATAGATTATACTTTATAAAAAGAAAGAGAAGAAGTCAAAAGGTGAATATGACTATGATTTTGAGTAGGATATGGAAGATGCATTTATAAATGATATGGGATTTGATCCAGAAGGCGGAAAAGATCCTATGGCAGAAATTAATAACTATGTTAAATAGGAATCTAGTGCCTTGTCTAAAAGAGATTATAGCTTCTTCTCAAATCCTGAAATTAAGTATAATGCAATTGGTTTATAGGTAATGCCTACTACCTTAGAGTTAACTAAATAGTATCCTATAACTTATGAAATTAGAGATGGTAGACCAGTAATAGTAAATATGGGTGGAGATAAAGAAGTGGTAGATAAATTTATTAAGTTAATGAAGGATCGTAAAGGAGTGTTACCTACTAAGTAGATTCTTGGAACAGACGGATTTACTACAGTAATTAATGAAGAATAGATTGAATCAGAATTAAATAGTATAATAAACTGTGAATAATTGTTTAATTAAAGATTTAGAATATCGGACTAAGTTATCTTAGTCTGGTATTCCTGAATCTATATTTTATCCATTTTGCAATGGATTTATGAATAAGTATGGGAGATTACCTAATCTAGATGAAATTCCAAATGTTGATTCTTCTCAACATATAATTAATAAATTACATTTAGATAGTAATAGCTCAACATCTATAGATAATATTATGTCTTCTACTAATACATCAAGTATTGAGGAAGCTAATGTTAGTTTAAATGACACTTATAAAGATAAAGATATAAATATAATTCCTTTATATAAGGAAGCTCTAGTTGACATAAAAGATAGACCTTCAGAATATAAAACAATAGAATAGGAAAAACATAAAGTAGATAGAAATCCTAATATATAGGGAGTATTTAATTAGTTATTTAATAAGTTAGAGAAACAGTATGGAGTACAATTACATACTATTTCTGATAAAGAGCTGACTAGTGATGAATGGTAGGGAATACCTGAAATTTAGACAGCCAACGCTTTTATTTATAATGGGGATGTATATATAAATACAGACCATGCAAAAGCTGATGCTCCTATACATGAAATGACTCATATGTTATTAGGTTCTATTAGATTTAAGAATCCAGATCTTTATTATGGAATTGTACAACAAGCTTAGAATTTTCCAACATTTAATTAGTTTATAGAATAGAATCCTAATAGGACTATAAATGATAATATGGAAGAATTATTTGTTACGGAAATGTCTAAGTATCTAGCAGGAGAATCTAGCATTGTTGAACAGTTAGATGGACAGACTGTTAATGAATTACACTATAACATGAAAAGACTATTAGATACTGCACTTATGGGTTAGTATAGTGTAAAAAGTATTCCTGATTCTAAGTTATATAGAATGTCTTTAGCTGATTTAGCAGAAACTGTAAATTCCTAGATGTTAGAAACAAGTTTTTAGGGAAGTTTGGATGATGCTACCTTACATAGAGTATTAGCTAATACTAAGTCAGATTTAATGAAAAAAGGTGATTTAAGAGAAGATTGTGTATGAAATGTACTTATAATTATAAAGGAAAACAATTTTAGTCCATACAATAGTTAGATGATTTTCTATTAGAAAAACAAATATATGAAAGTAAGTATGGAGATTTAGTGTTCTCTATGACTGAAAGATAGTTATCTGCTTAGAATAGAATTGATAGTATCAATAAAGAAGCAGAAGAACTAAATAAACGATATGCTGAGGCTAAGAAAAATGCATCATTTATAGACTCAGAAGAAATATTAAAAATGACTCGCCCTTATGTTGGTGTAAGTGAGTTTTTAATGGACTAGAGAAATGATAAAGGAGAACTTTGGGTACCTACATTTACTACTGAATATTGGGCTAAACAATACTTAAATTGGAGTTAGGGAATTTACTCAAAAGACGAAAAAGATGCATTTTTTGATGGTGATGATTCTAAAGTATAGCCTGTAGAATTAGGAAATCAGGGAGATTGGCGTAAGGCAGATGGCTCTTTAAAAGATGATTTTGGAACAGCTGAATAGAATAACTTTCGTAAAATAATGGAAGATAAGTGGAAACACCAGGCTAAGTATGGTGATGATATTCATGCCATTATGTAGAGTTATTTTGCTAGAATAGGTGAAGATTCTGATGGAAATCCTAAGTATCGATATGAATTATGGGAAGGAAATCAAGGAGCCATGCATTTAGCTAAGAGTATTAAATATATGCGTAATAAAGGAATTATTACGGATGAAATGACTGATGATAAAATTAACAGCATATTAGAAATAGCTAAAAATTTAAGAGATTAGCTATAGAGTTAGTATGGTAAAAAATGTATATTTTATCCTGAAATTACTGTTAGTGCTAAATTGAATCATGAATATGAGGGTAGAGATGATTTAAGTGTATTGGGTCGCCTCGACTTATTAGTTATTGATGAAAACGGTATTCCTCATATTATGGATTACAAAACTTCTCCTAAAAATTACGATGATTTTGTTGAAGCTAAGAAACTTACATTTACTTATCAGTTAAGTACTTATGAAAGAATGCTTAGAAGACATGGATTCAATACTACAGCCACAAGCTTAAATATTATACCACTTAAACTAAATAATTTTAGAAAGGAGAATGGTAAATGGACCTACGATGATGTAGTACCAGGTGGTAATTTACTAGAATCAATAACTGATAGAGCTAATAGGGATTATATAGCTAATAACCTTGATGAATATATAGAAGCCCCATTACTATTAGATGGAGATTCTAGTAAGATTACAGAAAATGTAACTGACTTAATGAAGACTTGTTTTCCTGAACATGGTAATGTAGCCACTGATGAATAGATAAAAAAGATGATTGATAGCTAGGGAGGTTTCCATGAAAATAAAGAAGCAGGTTCTTTAGAGTTTAAGCCTAAAGGATGGACTAAGACAATATCGGTAAAATTGAAAGAAGGAGCAGAAGCCGAATTATTTAATAAAGTTAAGAAGTTCTTTACAGGTTAGAGAGAACGCAGTTTAAAGAGAACTCAGGAAATTAAGAGAGCACTTAAATAGGCACAGGCTGAAGACACTAGATAGATTTAGTTACCTAATTCTATGAGTGATTGGACTAAAACAAGACTATCTAAATACTGTAGTAAATCTTGGGAGGTAATGGAAGGTCATGCATAGGATATTGCTGAATAGTTTGGTATGATATTCTTATATAATAAAGCTAATGATTTAGTAGAGGTAGTTAAGATTAGTTCTGCAGATTTATCCTTTTAGCATTCTTGGGGAAAGGGTAGATAGAATATTATTGGAGCAAAAGAAGCCGATTTAGGAGAGAATTCTAAGTCAGACAGTTTAATTATTAAAGCTACTAATGGTAATATAGAACTTATGGAAGCTATGGCTGTTTTAAATAATATTTAGTTTAATAAGTCTATTTAGTTAGGAAATATAAGTGTTCTTAATCCAGTATTTGGTTAGGGTGCTGAAACTAATTCTAATAAAGAATTACTTTATAACTGGAGAAAACTTAGAAAGACCTTTAATATAGAAGGAGAAGATTAGTTTAAGTAGGATGGCACTATTAAATTATTATCTTTAGCTGAAAGAGCTTATCTAGAATATGCTGATATAATGGATAGAGTTAATGACAGGTGGTAGGCTCAAGAGTTTAGTAAGTTTAAACCTGCTATGACTGAATTACAAAGTTCTCTGCAACCTAATAATGTGGAAGAAAGTCTTGAAGCTCTTAATTAGCTTAAAACCAAATTGGAGAAAGACTTTGGAATGAATAGGGATATTTTAACTAGAGGAGAAAATAAGGGTAAAAGTATATATTCAGAAGTATAGAATTATGACTAGTAGTATACTAAATAGATGTATCAAATGACTCTTAGAGCTATTGCCGAACTTAGTGGCTTTGATATTAGATAGGAAACAAAAGCACATAGTTCTTTCTTAGATAGTTTAAATATCCTAGAGAATGGTATGTCTGGAAATATGATAGATAACCCAGGTAACTTTGGTAATAGACTTCTTAATTAGGTAACTTAGTTAGCTCTTGATGGTTATCAGAATACTCGAGATATGTCAATTAAAAGACTTAATGTACTATCTGAAAAAGTACGAGAATTAAAGAGAGGGGAAAACTATGGAGTTGTTAGTGAATATGGATTAGGTAATTAGGCTTCTCTTTATAATGGTATGACTTATTACGATACAGATGGTGATTTCAAATTTAAAAATCCTTGGAAAGATAATTCTCTACCTGAACATAAAAAAGAGTTTTTAAAATGGGCATTGACAGAAATAGCTAAAAATAAACATCCGGATTGGACTCCTGAAGTTATTAAAGATAAAATAGAAGCAAATGATCCAGATTTCTTTTAGGTTCCTTTAATAAGAGCAGATGCTGCATCTAAGATTAATGCAGATGGATGGTTAGGTTGGCTAAAAAGTAAAATAAGACCTTTAATTAGTAAAGATAATGGAGCAACTTTCAAAGAGAGAATTCAAAACACCTTAAAAGATATACAATCTAAATATTTATCTGATGAAATAGATTAGTAGCAAAGTATTGATGGGGAAGTATTTAAAGTAATAAATACTATGGATTAGGGAAGTGGTCCTGGTAGATTAGACTTAATTAAACATCTACAAGGAAAATATGGATCTAATTGTTTCGAGACAGATATAGAAAAAATACTAGGTGCTCATATGATGGCATATGCTACTCAACAAGCTATGGAAGATAGAATGCCTTTAATTAAGGCAGCTTATATATCATTAGCAGTAATGGGTAATAACTAGGGAGTAGACTATTCTTCTGATGAGAAATATATTAAAGAATATGTTCAAAATAAAATAAATAAGTTAGCAATAGATAATCCTTAGTTAAGACATTTAAGAGGTGCTACGGGAATGTTATAGAAAAGTGCTTCTTGGATGGCACTAGCCTTCTCGCCTTTACAAATGTCCTACTAGAGTCTAGAAGGTATTTGGAAGGCTGCTAAATTAGTTATAACTAAACCTGACGGTAAAGAAACATTTAGTTTTTCTAATATGCGTAAAGCTATGGGTATTGTATATAAAGAGTTATTTAATTACAGTGAAACAAATTCTGTGATAGAAGGATGTAATGCTCTTTATGGTATAAATGATATGGATGCTGCCTCATTTGCTCAAAACAATAGTAATAATAAACATGGTCTATTTAATTTCTTTGATAGAATTGCATATTATTGGTCTTCTCGTCCTGATTTCTATAATAGAATGTCAATATTCACAGCACAGATGCTTGAAGATGGTAGCTATGAAGCTCATTCAGTAGATGCCTAGGGTAATTTAATATATAATATTAAAAAGGATAAGAGATTTGAAGCATTATTTAATAAACCAAAGGGTTCTCCTGAATATAATAAAGCCAAAGCCTTATTCTTAGTCACTGCTTAGTAGTTAGTAAGAGAGAATGCTAGAAATGCGGATGGTTCATTATATACCATAGATTTGGATAATCCAAATTTACCTAAAGCATATTCTAATAAGGAATCTGAATCTATGAAAGCTATTGGAGATACTATGTATGGATATTATGATAGTTCTAAGAAATCATTATGGCAATCTACATTTTTAGGAGGTCTTATGATGCAAATGCAAACATATTGGTCAGGTAAAAAGAATTAGTATCTTGCTCCTGGAGGTATTAAAGCACAAGGAAAATGGGTTTAGATGGTAAGTCCTAATGGTAAAAAGTGCTATTATTCTAAAAGTGAAAATGGAGATATTGATAACTCTTCAATGCCTGTAGAAGAAGGAGATCCTAGATCTAGTGAAGTACCCTTTATGCAATGGAAGGGCAGATTTGAGGAAGGTGCTTTTATAACTCTATATGATGTACTTAAAAGAACTGTAGGACATAAGGGAAATCTTAAAGCTGCTTGGAAAGAAAAGTTAGATGGAACTGATGAAGACTTATAGAAACTTTATAAATAGAATATGAAGTTGATAGTTAGTGATTTGCTTGGTATGTTACTTATTGGTTCTTTACTAGGTGGGTTATTAGGAGATTTAGCTGATGATGAAATTAAAAATGCTAAAAAATCTGCACAAATTGGAGATGCTATGACTGCAACATCATTAAATCTAATAGCTAAAACTGTAAGAAATTCAGCTCTAGATTTTAATATGATAGACTCCTTATTTGGCTTTGTGGGAGATTGGAATCCGTTCTCTATTAGTTATGCTACTAATTAGCTAAGTAACGGTTGGAGTCTTATAACTGGAGATAAAAATTGGGAATAGACTCTATGCAGTTCCTTCTCTGCAGCACGATAGATGAGACCTGTTCTTAATTGTATTAATTAGTCTTTACAAGAAGATTAAATATACTAATATGAAACCTAGAGACAATTTATCTACTAAATATCCTAGATGTCATTATAATAAATTAGGTAAAACTAAAATGACATTCGATACTATAGATTTAGCTGAGAAATATCTCAAAAAGATGCACTTAGATACTTATACTATTTATCAATGTACTTATTGTAATAAGTATCACATATCACACATAAATTAAAAAAATAGGGGCAAGCTAGCATTTGCTAACTCACCCCTATAAAGTAAAAAAAAAATAGGGCAAGCCAATGGATTTTACTCCACTGACCTGCCCTTAATTATTATTTATTATACCATATTACATGTGTATATTCCATATTTTTGTTTTTATCTTCATCTCGTGTAGAGGAAGAAGGAGACAGCCATTTACCTGTCCAATCTCCATTCTCATTAGAATACTGTCCTTCACCATCGGTATCAATAAACCATCCGTTTTCAACATACTCTCTAAACTCATCTCTAGTAAAGAGATCTCCTAAATCTAATTTTTTCATATTAATTATTTTGTAATTGTCTTATTCTCTCTTGACATATATGAATAATCTTTTCGTAGTCTTCTATTCTAGCTTCACTCTCAGTCTTTCCTTGTAATACCTTAGTTCTATATATACGTTTAACTATATCAGCATCCCAAGGATTTAATTTCCAATCTTGCCATACAGACCAAGGCTGAATTGTAGACTTAGAATAGTTACTTTCTCCAATATTTTTATCTCTTACATTAGAATCATCTGGAAGTATTCCAATCTTTTGTAAATATTTAAAAAGATCAAGATTATTATTTATATATTCAGGAGTTATTAATTGCATTTATTTAAATATATTATTAATTCTACTTCTTCAGTAATTGTATCAAAAATAGTATTTATATCAACTACATTATAACCTACTTCATCAATACACATAAATTCTCCTATATTAGGGATTCTTTCTAATTCTGCGTCCGTTGTTTGATACACTTGCTTAGAATGCTCATACAAAGTTATTTTCATTTGATATGTACTTTATAATGAATTTTATCTAATAATTCTGCCAGGTTTACAGGTGTGAAGTTATTATTATCTACACCTACATCATACTGATTATTGAAATAATTCCATGGCTTATCTGGTGTACTATGTACATGACCATGTAATTGAATTATAGGATAATTAGTAGCCGGGTCTGGTAGAGAACCAAATGGAAAGTGATTAAGAATTATAGTTTTCTTCCCTACTTTAATTACTTCTTCCCAAGATACTGTTTCACATCTAAAAGGAGTCTCAAAACTTTTCATAATATTTAAATTATCATGGTTTCCCATAATAAAGCTTATATGTCCATTTAGACGCCTTATAAAATCTGGGATGAGTGATTTATCACCTAAAGCAAAATCTCCCAAGTGATAGACTGTATCACCCTGAGAAACCACTTTATTCCAATTTGCTATTATAGTTTCATTCATTTCTTCTACTGAGGAAAATGGACGATTACAATACTTAATTATATTAGCATGATTAAAATGAGTATCTGAAGTTACCCAAATATGTTTTGCTTCTTCTATTGTATATTTAACCATTTTAAAATTGTGTCAATAAATACCTTTATAATTATACCTATATTTATTCCTATAAGAAGAGCCCAAAATTCTGGAGAAATATTTAATTTTTTCATTTCTTAATCAAATTCACTTAGAACAAAGCATTTAAGTTCACCTTCAATCTCATAGAATACTACATCGAGTTTATTCAGCCAGTTAAGCATCAAATGTGAATCGCCTTCACTAATTTCCTTGTATTCTTTTAACCATCCTTCTAATTCCCGAATTACATATCCGTCCATTTGATCTGGACCCCCAAAATGATAGTAACCATCAGGATTAATGAATGTAAAGCCCCCTTCAATTTCTACTAATTCATTTTTAATCTTAGTAACTAATTCGCGTTCCAAAATAAACTTATTAGAGAAGTACATAATTAATATTGACTTAGCTAAATCTAAATCATTTACAAATCCATACTCGTCCATACTTAATATAATTACTGATTAATTAAAATTTTAATTAGATACTTTTGATTATTATTCAATTTCATTGGTTTTTTATTTATATAAATAAATTTCTCAATGAATTCTGCAGTACTGGTTTCATAAAACTCAGAATTATTTTGATTCATAGGTAGTTATAGTTACTTCTTTTGGAAATACTTCTATCAAATCCTTATCTGCATCTACTTGGTCTTTAAAAGTCCAATACCAAGTATAATACCAGTCAAAAGAATAATATTTATCCTTTATTTTTATAATAGCAGTATAATTAATATAAGACTTTCTAAGTCAAAATAATTAGTACTATAGTGTGTATTTATTATTTCTATATGTGAATATAAGTTATTTAAATAATTACAAATTTCGTCTTGAGTATGAGATTCACGAAATTTTTCAAATTCTTCTGCCATATCTTCAGGCCTATAGCTTTCAATATCTTCCCATTCCTCACTAATTATTGCGTAATATTCGTCCAGTCTTAATTTCATAATTCTAAAAAGTCTCTAACATCAATATAATCTATACCAAAATTCTCAGCACATTTTTTATCTGAATCTGAAAAATCTCCAGGTTTACCTGAAGCATCCCCTATCATAATCATCTCTTGTTTATTGTAGTGAAGATTATGATTATAATATAATTTCTCTAGCATTCCAGTATTAGGCTTTCTATAGGGATCATCCTTATCATTAGAAGCACAATATAGGTAATCATAGTACATAGTTAATCTACGTTCATTTAAATAGAAAAAGCATAAATCACTAATGGCATCTATTTTAGTCCCAAAATCCGCCTCAGATATAAATTTGCCAATACCACCTTGATTAGTTACTATAAAGAAATAGCTAAGATTTGGAAATGTCTCTTTAATCTTATCTAACACAGGTAACTGGATTCTAAAATCTGTAATGTCTTCAGGAAATGTTTTACCTGAAATAGTCTTAATTAAAGTGCCGTCCAAATCAATGAACAGCACTTTTTAGTTTCAAAATCAATCATTCACAATATTGCTTAATTAATACTTCATCAGTTATAGCATCCTTTTGATAACTAGTATTAAGTTCTTTCATAGCTAAGCTATAACCTTCCCAATTATCAACTCCTTCGGCTTCTAAAGCAGCTAATTTTTCAGAGTCTCTAATTAATTGTAAAAGAGTATCTACATCTATAGATATAGCATTATTTATAATTTCAATAACACTGTCACCCCAAGGAATAGACCTTTCTTCACCGCCTATAGGAATTTTACTTCCATCCCAACAAGGACAAGGCATATCGGTATCCATTTCTAAGGCATCATGTACTGAACAGAAGTCATCGCTATCATCTACGAGATATTCAAAAGTCTCTTTAACCTTATACATTATACTAAGATGCTTTTAAGATTACCTACGAATTTATTTGCCTGAGCCTTAATATTCTCAATATCCTTAATTTCAGACTGAATCTTCTTTACTTCCTCTTCTTTTTCTGAAATCTTATCATTCATTTTGGAGATTAAAGTAACTGCTTTATCGTGAGCAGTCTGAAAAGAAGACTGAATATTATTTAACTTAGAGTTAAAAGAAAGACCAAACAAATTCTGTAATGAGTTCATATAACAATATTTTTTAAAAATAAATAATTGATCTAATTAATACTAATCTAAATATTTAATTACTCGTAAGTTACTTTTATTATATCTAACACATAATTATGGTAATACTCCTCTAATCTAGGTATAATTTCATTTAAAAGAGTTGACTTATGATTAAATGCCCAGTTATAATTAGGAATTTCTTCTATAGGCAACCATTTAATTCCATCAACTTCATCTTTCTCTCCACCTTCTTGGAGTTTACCAATAGGTTTTCTACGACTTAGGATACATAAATGTCTTAAAGTAACATTACCTTTATTACACTTTTTAGGGTCAGTCTCAACGTTAATTAATGCAAAAGCTTCTGAAGGAATACTAACTCCACACTCTTCAGCAACTTCTCTAGAACATGCTTCAGTAGCAGATTCTCTACCATCTAAATATCCACATGGCATATTCCATTTACCTTGGTCATCAGGTGTTCCTTTACCTCTTTTATTAATTAATACATACCATTTACCATCTTTTTCTTTAGCTAATACTACACAACTAACTGCACAATATCTACCACTCCAAAGGGTTTCTCCCTTATGAGGACCCTCTGGAATAGTATAAGAATAAGATTTTTCTATTTTACCTATTTGATTCGTTCTCTGAATCGTATCTAATATATAAAATAGCTCCTATAGCTGAAATTATATAAATAGCTAACCCGATTATTACCATTTTTTATGAGCTTTATAAGTAATCAAATTATATAACTTTTCATTAAGAAATTTTGAACTATTAGATACCAAAGTCAGCATCTCAACTATACTTATAATACTATTTACTACAGGACAGAATAGTATAAATAGTATCCAACTATCTTTATTAAAATATGAATCATATCTAATAGTTAGAATAGCTCCTATAATAGATATTATATATATTATAATTAAGATAATCATAATGCTCTAGTTAACTTAAAAAATTCTTTATGCATTGGATTAGCTATTTCCTGAGCCATTGGATGTGCATCAGGAGCATCTCTCCTTTTAAAGAAGTTTTCCCAAGCATCTTCAAATCCACAAGAGATAAGTTCAGACTTAATACCTAAAGGAAGTACAGAACGGGCTTGCTGAGGTGTCCAACCATTCTTTAACATTCTAAAATAGCCCCACTCAGCGTGTTGTAAAAAATCAATGTAGTTACTACCTCTAATATCCCAACAAGGTTGGATAAAAGTTAACTCATTACCAAACTTATCCTTGGAATAGTTGCAATACCGAGTACTTTCAGCTAAATGTGACAATCCTACATGAGTTCTGAATTCGTCCATAACCCCACGGTCAAGAATCATATGAACTGTGTATCTCTTATGATGATACTCTGTAGGCTCACAAAGATATTGTAAGTCATCCTCCCAATGATGCTCTTTAATTACTCTGTAATTAGTAGATATATAAGCGTGATCTTTAACCTCTTCTTTAATACTCCAGGGATTAAGAGAATACTTACCAACGGCATATATGTATTCAGCACCTCGCTCTATATTCTTTGTGGGAATATCTAAATAAACAGTGCCAAACTCAAGGGGTCTATCATGTCCTCTAGATTCTAGCATATTTACAAATTTCTCATAAGAAGTATCTGTAATCTTATCTTCGCTTTTATAACTAACTCGTGCACATCTTTCAATATGCTTTTTGATTCCTACTAAAGAGAAATCTGTTTGATTGATAAATTCAAATGACTGTTTAATTAACTTCATATTAAGATTGATTATTTAATTTATATACTAATTCAGAAACAGAAGCCTTTAGACTTGTATTTTGTTTAGTCAAAGCCTTTACTTCCTTCTGTAATTCTAGTACTTTAACTTTGGCTTTAGCTAAATCAAAGTCTTCTGGAACTTCAAGTTTAGATGCTTTAATTAAGGCATTCAAGTTAGTTATAGTTTGCTTCTGAGATTGTATTTTGCTTCGTAACTTAAATTCTGGGTCAGATTCATCTATCCAAGATTCTAGTTCACCAAGACGCTGCATAGCTTTACTATAATAAACTTTTCGATTAGTATCATACTTCTTAAAGTTATCAATTTTATGTTCTAAACTTTGAATTGTACTTTTTAATTTACCAACGTACACTCTAACTGGATCTAACAGCAGAGGATTCATTGATTTTACCATAATCCTATTGTCTTTCCTACTTCATTATCTATTAAACAATACTGAGAACCATCAGACAATGTTTGAATAAACTTTTTACAATGTTCGACAATTTCAGCTTCTTTTTTAACACCAACAATTTGTCCTGTTCTATAAGGGTCTGTTTTAGTAGATTTAGAAGTATCTATACCTACAAAAAATACAGCTTTATCTTTATAAGTGGCACACTCTTTACAAGCATGGTCAGCATATCCAATAGCCTTATTGTGCAACTTTTCTACTTCTTTAGCATTTTCCTCTGTAAGTAAAGAGTTCATAATAATTCCATTATCAGCTTCCTTACCACAAATTGGACACAAATATTTAACTATTGAAACTCCTAATTTATCAGGCATTTCCTATAATTTCATAATTCATAAAATTTTGATCTTTATATTTAATTAAATTATCTAATTGCCAACAAGTACAGGGTTCTATTTCAGGATACATATAGCTAGGAATTATTGCTAATTCCCTAGCATTTCCCCAACAATATCTTCTAGAACAACCCCAATACTTTGTTAGATTATCTTCTTTAAGCTCTAATTCTGGTGTATCATAAAATATGTGTAATTTACCCTTATGCTTTTGACCATAGTCATCATTGAGATAATCATACGTTATATAATCAGAATCTCGAGCTATCCATAATTTTTTACTCATTTGAATAATAAAGAACTGTTGGATTATCTTTATGTATATCTATATTATCTAGTTTAGCTATAGCTACTTTTTGTTTAAATTGCTCTAAATCAAATGGATCTGTTATAACATGAATACCATTCACAGTTTTAATAAATGTATTTACTTTGACACCATCAGGTCGGCATCTATAAATTACTTCTAAATACTTATTTATGAGACTCCAATCCTTAGTATCAAAATCTAATATCCATTTTGATTTATACTTATTACATCTTTTTCTGCCAAGAGCTTTAGATACACATTTAAATAATTTATGAGTTCCTAATTCTATAGCTTCTAAAGCTTCCCTAATTATTTCATATTGTACTTCTTTACAATTTCTAGGATTTACCCAAAAATATGCCCTAGCATTGAAAGTCTTACACAAAGTAGTAATTTCCTCTTTCTTAGATAAGAAAGTTTCTTTATCAAAGAAATGATAATCCTTAATAACATAACCACTACTACTTACATTATTTTTTTCTTTATTTCTTTGCATTACTTGTACAAAGAAGAAATCTCCCTGGTCTGAGAGATTGTCAAACCAGGAAGCTGCTGCATTAAAATTATCTATTGTCATTTAATTACCATTTAAAGGATATTTATCTTTGTAGTTGTTATAAAAACTCCTAATAACTTTCTCTGTAACTTGTAAATCTCTGTTTTTATCACGCTCAATACATACAGATAAAGGAGTATCAAAGAAATCTTTATATTCTATTTCGTAATCTTCAAAAGTTTTAATTAAGCGATTAAACTGATCTAAAACTTTTTATTTAAATTAGTATTATCAATAACTACATCAAATTCTCTATTTAATGCTTCAATTATTGCATCAAATTGTATTTCTTGTACTAATTTCTCTCTACTTGGAACCCAATACTTACCAAGCATAAGTCGAATATCATCTTGATTAATTCTAACTCTGTGTTCAGGATCTTCAAGAACCCATTGTTTAGCCCATGTGGACTTTCCTCTTGCTGGAAGACCTCTGCATATAATTAATTTACTCATTTTCCTCTACAGTAATATTTGGTTCACCTATCATTTCAATACTATCTACACCTTCACCATTATATCCTTTTCCAGATGAAGCTAATTTAATAGCATCTTCTTCTGATTCTGCATCTACTTCATATACACGGCATAATCTACCTGTGCACTTATATTCCATAATAACTACATAGTTCATATAATACTAGCAAAGATTAAAAATAGTATCATTAATACAACTGTAAATATACTTACAATTATACCTTTCTCATAAAAATATGCATCTTTCCAGTTTTTATTCCATCCAATATTATTAGCTAATTTAATCATTAAATATTCTTTAAAGTTTCTCTTATGAATCTCTTTGTATCATCTACTGCTTGTGCAATAGTTTCTTCATCTAGAGCAACTTCTGCCATAAAGTTTTCAGATAGTCTATCTACTACACATTCCCTGAATAACTCAGGAGTTTGTGTATCTTCTTCTAGATAATCTGTAAATGCTAATTCTAAATCTCTTCTATAATTAGTTTCGTCAATTTCAACAATTCCTTTTAATTTCATAATCATTTAATTATTAGTGAACCCAATGGTCATTTATATCTATATCTGCACCTAAAAATACATTAGGACAGAATGGCTTACCTCCAGCTATCATACAATCAATCAATACTTTACCTACTTGTTCTTTAATTGCTACTGGACACTCTAAGTTAAACTCATCATGAGCTGGTACACACATCTTTACCTTATCTATTAGCTTATGATCCACAATCCAATTAAATAGTTTAATAGAAGACAATTTAAAGCACATTGCTCCTCTATTTTGTATTCTATAATTAATAGATTGTTTCTCAGAAGCTGCTTTACGCTGCATATAATGTCTTACTTCCTGTACTATTTCATCTTGTGGATTATGTTTTCTTACATTTTGATAATATTCCCAAAATCCGGGTTCCTGCATCTTGTTATGAGTCTCTTTTAACTCTTCAGCATCATAAATATGTGCTCTATGTCCAGTAAGAGGATTAAGTAATATATAACCATCTCTCATAACAGCCATTCTACAATAATCTTGGTATCTTTTTATTCCTGGAAAACCTTCCATAAAATTATCATAAATTTCTTTTGCTTCTTCTACAGGAATACCATCATTCTTAGATATAGTATTATAGTCTCCTCCGTAATTAATAGCAAACTCAATAGATTTAGCTTTTTGTCTCCAATTATGATAGAGCTTCTTTATATCCTCAATCTTAGTGTCTCTTGGAATTACATTAGGATAACTCATATAGGCTACTAAAGAATGAACATCACCACAACCGTGTTCAAATAGGTCTATCATCTTCTCATCTTTAGAAACAGATGCAATAATACGAGATTCCTGACTTTGATAATCTGCAGATAACCAAGCATTACCTTCCTCAGATGTAAAACATGCTCTAGTTTCTGGATCATGGGGTAGATTTTGCATATTTAGTTTCCAAATACCACCACCAGAACTAACTCTTGCAGTATCTGTACCTATAGAATGAAAATCTGCATGTATTCTACCAGTTTTAGGATTAATTGCATTTAACCAGTTTTGTCCATAAGTAGATACGACTTTAGCAGCTTCTTGATATTCCAAAAATATAGGAATAATTGGAAAGTCATTCTTTTGAGGCTTTAAAACATTTGCTTCAATAGACTTCTTTTTCTGTTTAGTCTTTTTGTCAAATGTCTCTACATTAATTCCAAGTAACTCAAATAGAGGTATTACTTGTTTTTGACTACTCCAATTTATAACACATTTAGGTTCAGTATCAAATCCTGTAAATAAATCCCCTTGAGTGTCAATTCGTGTAAACTGATTCTTAATTACTTTCTTATAAGCATCAACCTTACCATCAGGAGTTTGTAAGTCTTCCTGAGGAAACCTTTTATATCCATCTTTAATTAGTCTCTTTACCTCAGCAGGATAATCTGAAGAATACTTTGGATATTTAAGTTCAGGATATTGAATATCATAGCCACTATGAGGATTTTCTTTATCCCAAGCTACTACCCAAGCATTTAATTCTGAAATAGCCTTATTAAGTTTAGCTTGATCTTTAGCCATTTTGGCTTTCCACTTTGTAACATCGAGGTGAACTCCACAATATTTAAAGTAAGCAAGAGATTTAACAAATTCACATTCTAGCTCTACTGCGAGTTTCATACCTTGCTTTTCTACCTCAATATCTTGTTTTTCTTTTATATCCTCTATATATGTAACATCTCCTGCTGCATAAATAACAACCTCAGTAGTTAAACCGTCATTAATAATTTTACCCCGAACAGTTTTATCAATGTTAATATTTAAATAATTCCATGCAGCTGCCCTTAAACTCTTTTCACGCATTGAAGCTGGATACCCTAGGTATAATAACTGTTCTACTATCATACCATCCCAAATATGCTTAGGATAGATTCCCTGAACATATAAAAAGGTTAAATCAAACATCAAATTCCATCCAAGAAATAGTCTATCTGATTCTAGGTAGTTTTTAACTATCTGCTTTTCTTTTGGAGTTAGAGTAGTCCAATCAATAACTACTTGATTATCTCTATTACCTAACTGTACAGTTAATAAAGCTTTAGTATGACAGTCAAGTCCCTTAGTCTCAGAATCTAGCTGACATAGTTTAAGCGGCAACAGAACAGACATTGCCTGCTCCATTGTCGCTCCTACATATTTATCAGTTTGAAATAAGCTTTTATTATGACTAACTAAATAAATCATTGATAATTACAAATAGTTAAATTATTTAGAACTATATCTTCATTATCAATATTTAATTTATCTTTTATAGCTTCTTCTGTAGCTTCTTTTAATTCTTCTTCATTAATAACTAAATGTTTACCTTCTTTATACTGAGGAATGGTAATATCTACAAAAGTACCCAATTCAACATTTACTTCTACAGTAACATTTCTATCATTTGGTTCATTCCAAGGTGCACTTGGGTCATTATAAGCTCCTGCTGGATAATTGTCTGTCATGCTAAATAGTCATTTAACCACTTTACTCCATACTCATCTATTACCTTTTCATCTATTTTTATAGCTTCAAGCTCAATGCCTTCTCTTTGTTGCTCATACCAATCTTCAAATTGGTCTTCTTCTCCACACTCTTCACTTTCTTCCAAATCTGGATCGTAAGTAAATTCATCTAAATAGCTAAATGAGTTAATACACTCATCGATTAATTCATTCGCATAACTATCTTCTAATGTAGGGTCTTCCTCACTTTCAATTACTTCATTTATTGAAGCATCACCAGCGACAGGATACTTAGCAATAACTAACCACCAATTCCCATTAAGAAATTCTTCCTTAGATACCATTATATTAATTTAGATAATTGTAAATTGCATCTCTTTCTTATTCTATCTAAAGCTTTTTCTTTTATCTGTCTAACTCTTTCGACACCAATACCAAACATATCTCCTACTTCCTGCTTAGACATAGGATTTATTCCTATACCAAATAACATAACAATAATATCATGTTCTCTAACAGGAAGTATATTTAGACACTTACATAATTCCTTATTAATAAAACTTTTATTAACTTGTTCATCAAGAGAAGGTTCTCCATCTGATATTACATCACATACTTGACTATTTTCTTCATCCCCACCAATAAAATCATCAACACTAACTAATCTGTTAGAAAATTGTGCCAAATAATCTATTTGCTTTTCAGGGATATTAGTTAAAGTATGTAATTCATTTGTGGTTGGATTTCTACCATTCTTTTTGATAAACTCATTAGTAGCTCTTAATATTTGAATTACTTTTAAGTGTTGAGTTACCGGTAATCTAATTTCACGACCATACCAATATATAGTAGTATATATACATTGTTTTATCCACCAAGCAGAATAATTAAGAAATTTAACACCTCTAGTTGGATCAAACTTATTTACAGATTTACATAAGCCTTCTAACCCTGAAGATATTAAATCCATAAGAGGAATACCTCTATTTTGAAACTGCTTAGCTATAGTTACTACAAATCTTAAATTAGAAGTAATTACTTTTTCTCTTGCCTTTTCATCTCCATTTTGAGCTTCAACAATTAACTTGTTTATTTCTTCATTATCTAATATTTTATATTTAGATATATCTCGAAAATAACTCTGAAGTAGAGAATCAGACTTGTCAGAAAAAATAACTCTTTTATTCATTAATTGTAGACTTAGCTAGTTCTATAGCTTCATCTAATTGCTTTTCTTCTTGGGTTGGTCTGTTAAGACCTATACGTATACTAAGAATAGTAAGATAAGTCTCCATTGCTCTAAGTTGAGCTATCAATAAGTCTTTATTAAGATTATCTATAGAAGTCTTATCTATTTTATTAATTAAGAAATCTCTAAGTTTTGTAGTTTTGATTTCTAATTCTTTATACTCTGTAAGAAGTCTGTCAAAAGTATTCTTTTCCATTATTAGTTTTTATTTAGTTAAAGTAAAATCTAGAACAGTAAATATCTAATATGCCATCTTCTTCTTTATTAGTCAATTTCCAAATATGTAGGTTCATAACTAATATGATAATCATTATCAAGAATAGAAACATTATATATTTCTGTATTATTCAGTTTCAAATACTTATCTTTACAAGTATGTAGATGCCCACAAAATACATATTTAGGTTTAATTCTCTGAATAGCTTTAGCTAAACTTTGACCTCCAGCATGGATAGACTCTTGACTCCATCGACTCGGAGGTAATAAATCTAAATCTTCCAAAGCAGGAGTGTCGTGAGTTAACCATATATCTATATTATTTGGAACTTGATTATATAGACCTTCTAGAAATTCTTCACTGTGCATAAATGCCCAATTCCCAAACACGTGACATTGTGGAGAACCATATACTTTATAATTTTTGCAATTAGGAGCCATATAATTAGCACAGTCATTAAGTAGATAAGTAAACTTAAAATTAGAAAGATACTCCAAGGCTTTCATTACTGGATATTCAGAAGCACATATAAAATCGTGATTACCTGCTACCATATATACTTCTTCACAAGGTAATTCTTTAATCCAAGGTAAAAAATCTTGAAATAACCACACAATAGATTCTACTCTATTTTTCTGTATATTTAGAGGTACAACGTCTCCCGCAATTAAACATAAATCACACTTCTGTATATGGATAAGATTACCATGTAAATCAGACATTGCGCATATTTTCATATTACATTAAATATTTAAAAGTCCCTCATTAGTTAAGTTATCTTTTATTGTGATAACTTCCTTTCTATTATCTACATACTTACACCATTGATGCTTATTAACTACCTGATGTAGAGATTTATTATTATATACTATATCTAACATAGCTTCCCAAGTAGCTATATCTCTAGTATAAGAACAATCATCTTCTAGAGTAGCATAATTAAAGGTAAATATTAATTGCCATTTTCTAAATAGAGTAATAGCAATATAAGGATCCCATTCATGCTCTATTCTCTCATATTTCCATTTCCAACCAACGGCGCTAAATCTAATATCTAATATCCTATTATAATATCTATCTGTTATAGGTAATCCAAAGAACCATATTTTTCTGCCCTAATAAATGTAATAATTAGGTCTTCGAAACCAATTTCTACACTTCCACCAAACATAGAATGGATTGTTATATTCATTCCAATGCTTGATGAAAGTATGTATTTTATTAACCAAGTTCATCTTCTCTATCCATTTCAGGATCAGATTGAGCCTTATCTACGAATTTGAAACATTTTAATTTCCAAGCGTGACCAATCATATCCTCCTTTTTAATAACTATACCCTCGTGAGGTACCTTATTAACACAAGAAGGTGATTTACATTCCATATAAAAACGCTTATCATTAGATAGTTTATCCAAAAACTTATTTGACCAGTTCTCATCTCTACTATCTAATTCAGGATATAAATCCTTAGCATATCCATAATAATATTCAGTTACAGGAGTTAGTCCCACTGATTTACAATACTGTTGAACTTCTCTTGCACTAAATTCATGTACTTCACCATCTACATTAGTTAGTGTGATTCTGTAAGGTCTTACCTTAAAATGTTTTTCTGGTTTATATACTAAATTATCTACAATAACGTTAGGCTGTTCACAACCATAATCATATCCTTTTTGAATATATGTGCCAGTTGGATTATATCCAACAATCTCTGCATAAATAGTCATACCCTTTTGAAGATATGGACGCAGGTAATCATCAGCATATTTCCAAGTATCACAACCATAAAATCCAGGTGTTACATTAGGATTATAATACTGATTTTTAATTACATTCTTTGAAGCATATAGATAGTCATAAATATCAAAGCTATTACCAGTAAGCCATTTAGCCAATTTTTCTTTCCAAGTAAGTTCCTTATGACACATTACATATGCTGAAATATGGGAAGTTCCATGTATTTTCTCAGTAATACTAATTAAATCTTCAGGTTGAATTACATTAGGACATTTCTTGATAATAACTGTGTCATAATGAAATCTGAACTGAGAAGAGATGACCTTATCGAGTTCTTTCTTAACTTTACGTGTCTTTTTTGAGCCTCCTCCAGGAGTTCCCTGTGTTCTTTTAACGATGAATTTCTTATTAACCCAAAATGTCTTGCCTTCATGTTCTACTGTATCAAATTCAGTTCCATCAATTAATTCAATATCTCTATTAGTTATAGATATAAGCCAGTTGGTAAATTCTACAGCAGGTATAATAAATCCTTCTGATAATTCACCTTTTAATTTGACTACTTTAACCTTACCATTATCTTCAAATAGACCAGTTTTATTTGGATTGCTATTTTTCTCTGACTTTCTAAATAAGTTATTATAAGATAAAAAATCAGGATTAATACAACAAGCTGTTGGGAAATATATATAAAGCCCAGGTTCAGCATCTATTGAAGTAATAATATTAAATCCATCAATAGTACAACATTTAAGTTTAGTTACTTCTGGATTTGAATGCTTTCTAAAAACCTTAATATTAACTACTTTAGCCAGATAGTTAACATCATAATTTTTGCTCTTGATTAGCTTCATTATTAATTAATTCTTTAGAGAACTTAATATTATCTAATGAAATAATCTCAGATACCCAAGGACACTTATCTAAGATTGCTAATCTAATTGCTTCTTTAACCTTAGTTACTATTTGTTCTTTAGTTAAATTAGCATATTTACTTTTATCTACTTTGATACACCAAGGTAGGACTGATTCAAACCCTCCTTGATGTATTTTTATAGTAGCATCGAAATTAATAGCATATTCCTTTAGTTTAGAAACATACTTAACTTTTGGTTTCTTTTCGATAACTACTGATGGAACAACTGCTTTCTTTTTAGGCGAATTCATCATCTGAAGCAACAGATTTGAAATATTCACACAGAAAGTTGGCATATACTTGTGATTGTGCTTCACTATAGCTATTATCGAAATAGAACTGAAAACAATGAAGAAGTTCATGCCAAAATGTATTGGTTATTTGATCTTCTGTAAGACTTACTACAGTTTTATCTTCTAATTCTATAGTCTTAGCTATAGTTATAGTATTGGTAGCATCACACCAATTTCCGTAATTATCATTATATGTTTTTTCTACTAACTGTACCTTAATGGTATTTCCAGCACACTTAAACTCACTTGGTAATTGCATCAATAATTTTCATAACTTGTTCAGGAGTCATCTTATATATGTCTTCAGAATCTTCTAAATCTGCTCTATCCTCTAGATAATTAAGTAAATCATCCATTACATCTAGAGTGCCTATTGGTAAATGATTCTTAATAACAGAATACTCTATATCTGTTATTTCTTCTGGTTCAAATTGTAGTAAATCCAGACCATATTCTCTACCTTGATATACATCATATTCCCAGGCTTCATTAGTACCGAATCCTTTTGTAGTAAATGCACTACCTAATTTAAGTTTAGCATACATATAAATACGATACATATTCTCATCTAATAGTTCATAGAAAGGCATATCAAATTCATCACACCAATCTACACTATAATTAATTAAATAATGTTTCATGCTCCTGTTTGTGCTGTATAAAAATTAATACTTCCGGTTCCCACTATATGGGCTTCTTCATTTACTTTATCTATATAATACTCTACTTCACCCTCAAAATTCTCAATTATAGTAGCACACCAAGAATGCTCTTCTATCCAAGATTTCCAATCAGGGTTATATGCAAGTATCTCATCAAGTAAAAACACTCCTACAAGACCTGCATCTGCACAGAATCCTCCAATATCTTTGCTCTCACAAAAAACAGAAGATTCATCATCTTCGTATTCCTCATATTCGAGATTATCATTTAGAACTCGTAGAATATTTTCTAGAAGCTCTTTTGGTTCCTCTTCTGTTTGATAAGTAGTACAATTCCAATCTCCATAAATAGTAGATTCAGAAATATAATTATAGATACCTAATACTTCCATATTCTCTCCATAATTACATTTATCCCAATTGTTATATTTACGAGACTCTTTGTAGTATTTATCTAAAGCAGCTTTATAAGCTAACTCTTCTGGGGTAGAGTAATCCTTAAATGGTTTACTGCTTATAGACGCTGGAAGTCCAAAATCCTTTTTATTAGGATACTTAATAGGATTCTTCTTAATTATATAGCATGGATCTGTAATTACAACGGTTCCTTTAAAGTACATTAGTCTGCAAAATTTAAGGTGGCTCCTACTTGAGCATTATTTAATGTATCTAAATCATATTTATCAAATTTACCTATAGATTTGCCTTTATGAATTACTTCATAGTGTCCCTTACCTATCAGTTTTATTTTCATATATGTAAAATCACTAGTAAAATTTACTCTAAATCAAATCTAAATATTCTCAACTTAGGTTGAGTAGGAATACCATCATCTGAATAGTTAAAGAAAGTACATTCAGCTTTATGCCCTTTATACTTAGTTTCAAAGTTTTCAACATATTCAGCTTTAATTTCCCTATTACCTACTGGCATAGCTTCAAAAGTACGTCCATCTTCTAATTCGCAAGTAAATGTTATATCTTCAGAACCTCTAAGTCCTAATTTATATCCAATTACTTTAAAATCTTCAGACTTATATTGCTTAATCTTTATAAGATTATTACAACGAGAACCTACTTTATAAGGCTTAGAAGGGTCTGTAATTACAGCACCTTCAAATCCTACAGAAACCCATTCATCGTGAAGTTTCTTCATATTATCCCAACCAGATACATATTCATGTCCCAAGAGTCTGATTGGTGCTTCTGATTCATCCTCACCACTTCTATAAATAGGAAAATTATGAGCTTCTGCAAATTTATCTTCTAAGAACTTATAACGTTCTGAAGCTATCATGTCAATATTTGCAGAGTTATAACAATCATATACCCAATACTGCAACCAATCACAATCATAAGCATTCTTCTCCATTCTAGCAGCCCCTGAAAGTTGCTGAAGAGTCTTACCTCTTACGAACAACTCACCATCAAGAATAACAGTAGGATTCTCTTTGAAGAAAGCAAGTAAAGCAGGATTAGTACGCAAGTGAACTGTACTATAGTCGTAATGTTCTCCACCACGGCTAGATGTGTGAATTTCTTTACCATCCCAGTAGAATAATGCCTTTACACCATCGAGTTTTCTACTAATTAACCATCCTTTATTAAATATCTTAGGATTTGTAACCTTATCAGCTTGTTTAGCTAACTGAGGTTTAATTACACCGTACTGATTGGTCTTAACATCTCCAAATATATTAAGGAGTTCATCATCAGTATACTTATTAGGATGTTTATCAATTTCCTTATAGCCTTTATCTAAATATTTCTTAACTTCGGAGTTAAATTGTAAAGTATATTGTTCTTGCCAATTTCTCTTCTGTTTAGTTCTATCTACAATAATTCGAGGTGAGAGGGTTGTTTTTCCTCTCACCTGACCATAACTACGCTGAATTATATAACCAGCTGGTTCACAATCTAAATGCCATTCTTCATCACATTCTACAACTGCAAAACGAAATTTACCAGTACTAGCGCGTCCTAAAAGATATTTAATCATTCGAGTGACTAATTATTAGTGTATATTCTGTATCTCTATGTGATTTAGCAATAATATCTACAAAATTATCGAGTTCTTTAGGAATAACTAAATATAAAATATATCCAGATTTATTATAATCACAATCTGGATCAAAGGATAAGGTAGCCTTTATATCCCTTTCAATCATTACTTACGAAACTTTTCTACAATGTTCCAAAGGTCATCTATTGTTTCTGTTGGAATCTCTGAACCATCTTCATTATAGGCTTTATTTACTACATCACCTTCAAACAAAGCAGGTCTTTCATATATCCACCAGTTAATCCAATCTACCCCATCTTCATCGAATGTAATATCCCAAATTGATTTAGCAAGATCATCTATAGTATCTCCAATAGGAAGTTCCAACAGATTAATACCAAAATCATCCCATTTATCGTATTCCTTATTCAACTTCAATGTATCTTCAATAACCTTTGTGAATTGTTCTTTAGTAATCATATTAATTAATATTAAGTATTTATTTAATTAATCTAATATAGTATCAATTACGAACTCCAGTATGCCCATAACCGCCTTCTCCACGTTCCGTTTCATCCAGTTCATTAACTAGTGTAAATTCTGCTTGTTCACATTTATAAATAATACCTTGTCCAATTTTATCTCCTTGCTGTATTGTAAATGGCTCAAAACCATTATTCTGTACAATGAGACCAATATCTCCACGATAATCCGCATCTATAACTCCAAAAGAATTAGCCATAGTTACTCCCTTCTTGAGACCAAGACCACTTCTAGTTACAATAGCTAACATATATCCTTCTGGAATAGCCATATGCAAACCAGTTGGAATTAAAGCACGACCACCTGGATAAATTGTAACTTCAACAATCTTTCCATTTATATTTCGTGAAAGAAAGCAATTCCAAGTAAGTTTTTCTTTTACTTCATCTACATTAGCACAAAAATCAAATCCAGCAGAGCCCGATGTTGCATATTTAGGAAGGTCATTATTAGACTTATTAATTACAGGTACTTTTAACATTACAATAACGATTTAAAATTTCAGAAATATTATCTAAAGTACATTCATTTGACTCACTATAAAAAGGAATCTCGTGATTATTATCTTTAAATATAACAAAAGGGACTAATCTAGCACTATAACCACCTTTTAATCGGTATGCTTTCTTTTTCTCTAAATAATGAGATTCATTATAAGCTTTTATAGTGACACTATAAATAGCAGCTAAGTCCTCCAATTGTTTTTTAAAATCTAAAATATTATTATTATAAGCTAATTCTAAAGTCATTAATTACTTTTACGCCAAAAATAACTAGTTATATCTTTAGTTATCGGTCTTCCACAAGTATTATCAATCTCCAACATTATCTGATTTGTATTGGGATTATCTAGTCCTCCTCTTTCTTCTATGTAAGGACCTAATTTCACATAATCAAAATACTGTAAATCAATTTCCGGAGCTAAATGATTTCTACCACTATACCAACCAACCTTTAAATTATATTCTGTTTTAACATATTGTGCAAGAGCATTAACACTTTTTGACTCTATATCTCCACCCATAAATCCAACACAAGTAATACCCTTATTTTCTGTAATTAACTTATGTAAAGCTAATTCTCCTAAAGGTTCTCCTATGTCCTCAGCAAGATAAGATGAATGGCAACCAGGACAATTGCAAGGGCATTGGCTAATATTGATGCACAAACTAATTTCGTTAGGAAACTCTGAGAAAGTAACCATCGAATTAACATATTTAATCATTTAAATAATCAACACATTCATCATAAAGAGCATCTAATCCACTATCCCAGTTAATATCTCCAAATGTTAATCCTAAAGAGCTTAAATAAGCTTCTATAAGACAGTGAATATGGTCATCTATATAACTCATTAAATCCTCGTTAGAGAGTGAACTACACTGAGGATAATGGGACTTTATATAATCGATAAAATCCTTTACTTCTACCTCTTCATAAAGGTCAAGATTTATATATGCCATTCTTTAGAGCAAGTTTAAATATTCCCAAATACTATCGCATAATAAATCTAGCAACTCTTCATTGATATGTTCATCATATTTTATACCTTTTTTTATAAAATATCTCTCTAAGTAATAATAAATATTATCACCTATATCATCATGCCAGCTATCTTTAGGAACATTTTCCTCCAAGAGTTCATTTTGTATAAACTCTGAAAAATCCTTTATACTAACTTCAAGATAAGAAGTATATGGAAGTTTTATAATATCCATGATACAATTTGCTTAGTTTCTGTATTTAATACAAATGGTTTACAACAATCTAACATAGCATATTTATCTGTAATTACAGGTTTGGTTCTACCTCCCCAAGAGTGTCCAAATATTTGATAATAATTCTTATATGGAGTTTGTAATTGGAAATCTTCTAAATCATTCCAAACACAAGAGCCATATTTATTATATCCACTTCTAGAATAAGGGATTTGATCTAATGGACTAAGATTAGTTATATCTATATTATTTAAGTCCTTTAACTCTATATCATTATAGTCTATCCAATCTTTAGTAATACCTGCATGAGAGAATAAATATTTATGAGGTTCTTTAGTAGTTAAATCTTCATATATGTAATATAATTTAGAACTTAAACTGCTAATTAACTCTTTTATTTCTTTTTGTTGCCAGTAATCAAACCGGCATTTACCATTTCCATTGAAATAACTTAAATCGTGATTACCTAATAGGCATATAACATCAGAAATCTTACGTCTATTCTCTATAAAAGCAACTAATTCTTTAAGATTAGTTAAAGACTCTGCTTTATTAGGTTCTCCATCTACATATTCTCCATAAGGATCGTGATAATCTCCTAAGAATATAATTTTATCTGTCCAATTATTGCATGGTTCTTTCCAAAAACCACGACCATGTACATCCGGGATTACTAGTATTTTAGTCACACAAATATTGTCTAAATTCTTTCATAAATTCTTCATTATCTAATAATTCAGTAATATTATCATTATCTATTCCTCTCTCAGTATTGTAGTCAGTACTTGTTATATCTCTTAATATAGAAAGGAATTCATCTATATAATCTTCTAGGTTATCTTTTAACCAATCAATTACAAATTGAGCATAATCATCTGATTCCTCTGGTATATCCTCACAATAAGTAGTACATAAATTAGCTAGAGCCTCAAAGACATCATACTTTGAGACAAAATAACTTACATATACAGTCCAATTTAAATCAATTTTATCATCCATTTTCGTACCATTCTTTAAATTTCTCTAAGAATTCATCTCCAGTAACTAAGTCTGTAATATCTTCAGCATCTATATCTCCATTAGAATAATCATAAGGAGAAGCTTCTTTAATTAACTCTTCTATATAATTTTCTATATTGTCTTGAATGCCTTCAATAATCTCGTCTATACTATCGTCTTCATTTCCTATATAAGTACGATATACGTAAAGTAAAGCTGAGTAAAGAGTATCTTCTTCAACAAATACCTGTCGAATTTCACGCCATGTTAAATCTATCATTTTTGAAGTTCTTTTAAATATTTAGTATAGTAATCTACATTATAGCTCTGTTCACTAGCTACATTTATTTGTTTCTGATATACAAAATACATATTAATATGGTTTAAATTGCTGTTGTACTAACTTACCCTCTTTATATATAGTAATTCTAGTTCCAACCATTGCTTCTTTAGGTATAGGCTCATATCCATCATAATAATATTTACCATTTTTATAGTACATATCCTCCTCAGTTATAGTACAATTATAAGGAAGCCAATCAGCATCTGTATTATCTTCAAATAAACTATAGAAATTAAAAGGATCACCTAGAGAATTATCTGTATAATACACATTATCTGTGTGTTTAAAATCCTCTATATTCGTAGAAGTATTATCTATAATATATTCCCCAATAAGATCGTCTTTTAATATCCCGTATAATCTCATTATAACAAAGATTTAAATATTCTTACAATAGTACCTTTCTGAGCAGTAGGGAATCTATCTTGAACATCTGCAATAACATCTTAGTAAGAGTTGTTGCTTCCATTAATTCAGCAATAAGTTCTTCAATTTCCTGCTCTGAAGGTTCTTTGGGTATAAATTCTTGGATAAGATCCAATTCTGCGGCGTCTTTATCTCTTAAATCATAACGACCTGCTTTATCATATATAGCTATAGTTTTTGTACGTGTCTTAGCCATTTGTTGCAGAACTTCTAATTCAGAAATCGGTTTCTCAGAATACTTATTGCGAGATAATTCAGATTTAATTAATTTTGCAGTATCTAAAATAAAAGTATTAGAAGTCTTTCTAGCCTTCTCAATAATTTCATCAATATTCTGCTCTAACTCTGTTCTATTCTCTACCTCAGTCTTATTTTCTTTCATCATTAATTGTAATATTAGGATTAACCATATAAGTTACTTCATCTAAATTAAATCCCATAGAATCTAACCAATCTCTTATAAATACATCAGTCATATTTAACCATGGCAATTTATAAATCCAAACAGACCCATCACAGTAATCTAGCACAATTATTTCTTCCATAATTATTCTAAATGGGATTCATAATCATAATCTATCATAGCAGTTAAATAATTAATAGCTGCTAATTCTCCACTATGTAGACTAATCTGTTTATCGTTAATTGTTATATCCCAGCCATCTCCATTAACCCATTCTGTTACTACTATATAATCAGAATTTTGACCATATGTAAAGTTACGTAGAGAACAATTAACTGATTTAAGTTGTTTTCTTTCCACACTCATAGATAGAAAAAGGAGACCTAGTTACCTAAGTCTCCTTAATTTTTATTTCTTATTTAAAAGTTCAATAATCTTACTAGCTGGAACTGCTCCAGATAATCTACCTACTTCTATTCCATCTACTAAATAAATAAGAGTAGGCATGTTTCTAATCTGATACTTTAGTGTTTTCTGTTCTTCAATCTCACAATCTACTATTGTTAACTTAACATCAGGAAAGTCCTTAAGTACATTATCCAATGTAGGTTTGAGAGCTTTACACTGACCACACCATTCTGCTTCAAATTTTAATAACTCTTTCATTAAAAATCAATTTCTATCATATTAATAATTTATTTCAGTAATACTACCAATATCGTCAACGCTAAAATCATCTATTTCTACGGATCCTTCATCCCAAAGCCATTCTTTTTGTTCCTTTAAAGACAAAGATTTAAATTTTTCAAAATCTTTATCATTTAACTCCATTTCTAAATGACCCATTCTTAAATAACCCTGAACATAATCAAGGTCTCCAAAAATTGTATGCATATTAAAGATTTGGTTTATATGTAAAGCTTCTATCTCCACTCTTATACTTACGTATTGCAAATTCTAACTGTCTAGGATCACTCCAATTGTCTACACACACTAAATAACCAATAATTCTAGTATAATATTTAATGTGTCTACAATGACAAATAGGACATTCATCAATAGGAGCATTTACTACATGTCCACATTCTCTACATTGAGACATTGGGATATTAAATGTGAAATAACTAGTTCCCTCATCTTTAGCTACATCTAACAGATGTAAATACTGTTGTTTACTTAAATGAGCATCAAGATTTGCATGAAGTGCCTGACCTCCATCACAATACTGAGCTACTCCTCTACCATGAAGCTTAAATTTATCAAGAATAGAAGTCTCATCCCATGGATTATAGAAATAACAATTATACAGATTCTGATTTTCAGGTACTACATAACCATCCTTCTTATCCCAATTATAGAGTTTTACACCTAATCCTTCTCCAGGGATAGCCTCACTATTAAATAAGAATGGTCTCTTACTATCATGGATAGAGTGTTTCTTATTTTCTTCCTTAATAGTACCAAATATTAATTTAAGAAAATCTTTATATTCTTTATTATTAGATACAGATAATCCTAAGAATTGTGCAGCTTCACAATAACCTATTAATCCAATGGTAGAATACAATTTACGCATATAAATATATCCTGCATTACAATCAGAGAACATTTTAGCGTCTTCCATTTCATAAAGCATTGTCTTATATGCAATGTGATACTTATATACTCTTTCAAGAATTGGGATTAAATATTGCTTAAACTTATTTGCCCATTCCTCACCAGAATCCAATTCATCTGGAGTTAAAGGTGACTTTATCCAATCTTGAACAATTCTATTAATATTAAGAGTAATTACATTGCAAGAACCAGTCATAACTCCAGTCATACCTGTAGTAGAACTAAAGGTATTATCAGACATTTCATTTAAGACTCTACAACATGATGCCAAAGATGTAGGATTATCACTAGTGTAGCAGAAGAAACTTCCACCCTTAGCCCACTCTTCGGCACATAACTCTTTGTATTCAGGATCAAGATACTCTTTACCATTATGTACAAGAGCCATAGTAGTTACTGGGAATGTGAGAGGTTTAATTAATCTAATCTCTCTTAAAAGTTGCATAAAGATTCTCTGCAACTTATCTATAGCATTCCATTCAGGTTGTGTTCCATCAGGATAATAAAATCCTTCAAAGAGTGATTTAAAATATACTTTATCATAAAAAGATACATTTGAAACATTTTTATATTCAACAGAAGTCGTTAGTTTCTGCCCGTTATACTGCTATATATTTCTATATAGATTAGACTATATCATCTCTCATAAGAGGTCTTGCGCTTCCATCTACTTAGATGTACTCCCTTCCGGGATAGTCGTTGAACTTTCTAGTATAAACTAGCTTAGCTGCTGATTACCTTACAATTAGTCTCCCGACTTGTGCTCTAGGGATTCCAGCAATTCACAAGATTTATCGTCCGCCTTCAAATTGTATCCATGTATTTTACCATAATGACAATCTTTACAATATGTAATTAAATTGTCTAAATCACAAAATTCTTTGTCTTTGATAGCTATATTATATAAATCATTTACATTTTCTATAGGATCTAAATCCGGATGTTCTTCTAGTATTCTTTTTAAAATATCACTAAAATGTTTAATATGATGTACGTGCAGATGTTTCTTGCTTCCGCACATTTGACATTGATAGTGGTCTCTTTCTAATACCTTTAACACCTAATTTACTCCAAAATATTCTCTTAATCTTCTAGCTAGTGGAGTTATACCACCTTTCCAATTCCAATGTTGGTCTCCAACGTTTAATCCAATATGCGTTTCTGAATTATTTCTAATAGGAATGTTTAATGTCGATAGTATTCTATCTATTACACATGGATCACAATTAAATTTAATACCTAAATCCTTTTTACTAAGTTTTTGATTTATGTATAGGTCATACATAGTATCATAATTAGAAAATTCTTTAGGTAATTCTTTCTTGTTATATTCCCATTTGCTTTCAGAATAACTCCTAATACTAAGACCACAATGTTGTATATGAGTTAACACAGTTTTAGGGGAAAGATTAAATTCTTTACCTATTTCTACTGAAGAAAATCCATCTTCATACAATTGACACATCAAATCATCATTAGTATCATCATATCTGGACTCAGTTCTTGGTTCTGCTAAAATCTTAAGGTTATATTTTTTTAAATATCTATATAATGTAGTCTATCCAATACCCAATATCTTTTCAATTTCATCGTGTGGCAACTTTTGGTTAATCAAATTTTCTAGTTTTTCTTTAGGCAAGTCTAATTTTTCTTTTTTAATATTCCATTTACTTAATAGACTTTTTAACCCAGATACAGTTAAACCACACTCTGCTGCAATTTCTTGTCGAGGTCTGTTTTTAACAACATATTCCTCTTCTAACCATTCTTTAGTTTTTGTAAATTTTACCATAATATATCATTTTTTAGTTATATGTAATCATACTATAGAAAATTACAACTCCCAAGAAATACAACCTTAAAATTAAAAATAAATATTTTTAAAGCTACAAATTAAATATTTGACGGACTATTGTAGCTTCTGTTTCCTGCAGGTTGATTAACTCCATAAATAAACTGTTTCATACCCTTTCTGATATAATGTCCAATAGTATACTGATGCATAAAGTGAGAATTAGTTACAACTTCATCCACCTTATCATACCATACGGGTCCAAACTCTTGAATTATATAATAATTAAGAGCTATAAAATAATCACCAAGAGCAACAGCTCCTTTACACTGAGAACTAAACAAAAACACAGCATTAGTTACCTGACCACTAAAAGATTGAATATCATTTGGGGCACCAGGAGTAACTCCATCAATATTACCTACACCCTCAAGCATTAATGGATACAATGTAACTGCTTTACAATAAGGTTTAAGTACTGGAGTACTAGCCTCATCATGGGTATAAATAATATGATTCTCTAGATCCTTAATATACTGTCTTCCAAGTTCTTGACCTGGATACAATTTATTAAGTTTATCTTTCATTCGCTGTCTTTGAATAATTCTATTGGTTACTTTATATACTTCACCCTCAAGATTAGCTACATTCTTAGAAGCAACATTAGCATTAGCATCTGTTTCTGAAGAAGTAGATGCATTTACATCAGAATCTTTATAAGTGTCCATGTAATTAAGTCTACTTCTAATAAATCTAGCCTTCTTGTGTTCTTCTCTATAAATGGAATAAGCTCTAGCTACATCAAAATATTCGTAATTATATAAAGTCTCTTCTATTTCATCTTGAATTTCTTCTACAGTAATATTATCCCAGAATCTCATTTCTGAAACCATATCTTGAATAACATTCTCAACAGAAGTATAACCACAAGCTTTAAATGCTTTAGTTAAAGCGTTAAATATCTTATTTGCATTAAACTCTTCCTTTATTCCGTCTCTTTTTATAATGACCATATATTCTTTTTATTCATTAATTTTTTAGTATCTGAAGATAATTTATCTGGATTATAATTATCTAAATCTATTGTGAAATTAATGAGTTTAAAATTGTCGGCAACTTTATCTTTTATGAGTCTTTTAACTAACTCAATTAAAGTAGTTTCAGAATATTCACCTCCTTGAGCACTTTTAACTATTGTGGTATTATCAATAGTATTAAATAATGCCCAGGGAATAGCTTCTCCACATGTATAAGCTATATAACCAACAGCATTATCTCCCCTATAAGGTATAACTATACCTGTAATTTCATTATCAATAGCACCTAAATCAATAGCATCTGAGGTTTCACTTGGCAATATAATATCTTTCATACTATTTATTTTAAAGACTCTAAAAATTCATCTACAGCAGGGTATCTATCGTCATAGATAATATCATCAATCTTAAAATCTTTAATAGTAAAATCAGGTCTCCCATGAGATTGCCAATACTTTGTTACATATTCAGCATTAGAATTAGGACTTCCCACACCTAAAGCCATAGTCATATCAAATTGATTTACTTCTCTAGAATGTCCACAATAGAAATTTTGACACTTCTTAATATGCTCTAGACACTTATCAGTAGCTTCCTTACCAATCAAAGTATCTAATGCTGGAACCTTTTTATAATCTCTATAAGCAGGTCTATCTTTAGTAGCAGGTCTATAGTCATCCTCTGTACCTCCCTTAACTAAATAGTCTATTAGTAACTCAAAAGTGTCATTCCAATTATCAGTAATTCCATAAGCATCTTTATATATATCTCTTAGATAGATAAAATTCTTTTCGGATAAATAGTGTTTCTTATATAAAGGATCTTCTTTAGAATCTTTATATCCATCTGCAATGAGTTTATCTAAATTTATAGCTGGTTGAGCCCATTTATACATTTCAACCAAGCACTTGTGAATTGCTTCACTCAAAATATCACTTCTAGTTAACATATAGTTTCTATTTTTCCACGATTTGATGCTCATCTAGTTACTTCCTTTAACTGTACCCATTAACATATCATCTTCTGTAACTATGGAATAATTAACACTCCATTTAGTATGTCCAAAATTAGCAACAATATAATTACTACTTCCATACATACTGCCTACTGAAATATAATCAAACTGCTTACCAGTAGTATAGGCATAATTATGTAAATCACCCTTTACTACATAGATATATTTATTACTGATATTCTGTTCTGCTATATAGTTAGCAAAATATAATTCAGTTTGAGGATTAAGTGTAAGTGGGAATTGGCGAGACTGATTATTATTGTCTTTGCCGTGCATGAAAATCCATGAATGTTTACCAATAGTGAAATGATCAATGGGAAAGTTACTAATAAAACTCTTAACCCCTTCATTAGCTAAATATGCAGCTAATAACTTATTATTTAGCCATCCCCAATTGCCATCGTGATTACTTTCACCTATACAGAGATAATTAAACTCATCACTTCTTACATTGGCTTTAAGAGCTTTAAAGAACTCCATCATACACTCTATATAAGTCTCACTGATTTCTTTATCATCCATTATTTCAGGAAGTTGATGTCCTCCTCTAGTAGTTTCTTTATTATAACCATCAATGGAATCACCAAGATTAACTACATAAACTGCTCCATAAGACTGTCCTGCAAATGTCTGTACAATCTTAGTTAATCTAGATTTAATCTCCTCTTTATCATAATTAGGAAGAGTTACAAAACTACTATACTTAGCATTATAAGCTCCAATATGTAAATCAGACAACCATATAATTAATATTGGATATGTAGGGTTACTACTATTAATGTTAACTGGAAGTTCTTTATAGTCTTTATTAGTTTCTTTAATTAATTGAATTAGTTTCTCCTCACTAATAGAACTTTTCATTTGTTCTTTAGTAAGTTTAATAACTAGTTGTTTGAGGTCTCTTACCTCATTCTTTTCTACAGCTTTTAGGAAGTCATTCTCCTTCTCTCTAAGTTGCATTTCCTGAAGTTCTTCTGGTGTATGCTCTTCAATTACATGAGGAGCAAATGGACTAGAAGCTTTAGTTATATTAAAAGCACGTAAGATTCTCTTAAAATCAACTAAAGAATAATCAGGAAAGTGTTTACTTACTTGTCGCTGTGTAAGACTAGAACCATAATAAGAATAAAGTCTATAGATAAGATTCATTTCATCTCTAGTTAAGGCTCCTACCACAGGAGTCTTATCGCAACAAAATACTTTGAATCTATAACTAACTATTATTCCATCTTCATTACGAATCTGTTCAGTCTCAGCTCTTTCATCAGTATCAATATGCTCTACAGAATTACCTGTAGACTTCTTTACAGAATCATATAGAGAAATAATATCTTCATCTTTACCAATACTACGAGTATATTTAATAGTATTTATTAAAGTGCCATAATTATAGTTCTTTGCAATACAAGCTGCTTTTACACTACAATTATTCTCTTTAGCATAGTTTAATACTTTCTCAATACGATTTCTGGTTTCCTTTTTCATTGTTAAATGTTTAAATAAGCTATTAAGCCGTTAAAAATATAATCTATTTTATAAACATCTAATTACTACTGGATCTATATTATATTTTATTATTTAGTTAATTCCAAATATTTATTTACTTAATGCCTAAAATATCTTTAACTAAATAAATCTTCTCAAATTTATTAACTATATCTCTACCTTTATCGTGAGTAATAATATCTGTAAATGCCTGATAAGCATCAAACATACAAATATCCTCATTATTAGGCACAAAATAGTCAGACTTTTCGTCAATTACTAATTTTTTATAAGCATCAATAGCTGTAGACTCTGCCAACTTTACAGTACCAAATCCAGAATTAAATTTGCTACTAATACAATTATCTACCCAATGTCCTAAATGGTCATAGAGTTCATTTCTCTTAATATATGTATTAGCTAGATTCTCTAACATTACCTTTGTATTATCAGTCATTTCCATAACTTGATTTACAAAAGTATATTCCATAGCCGTTTCAGGCTCCAATTCCCTAACCTGAAGCATATTTGGAGAAAATACACACATATTTAAACAAGCACTACGTACTGCATTTTGAAATATCTTGTATACTGGTTTACGGGTATCTAAAGCATATAGAAGACTAACTGACTGAGTGTGACCCTCATAAGCATATTCTCCTGGAAGTTGTGCTTCTACCCACACCCTATTATATACAATATTTTCAAAATTAACTTCATCATCATTAGTTAGACTAATTTGATCTGCAGGCTTAACCTGAATTTCAAACTTATCTGTAAATTTAGACATTCTATCTATAAATGGCATTACATATTGCTCAGTTGTGAAATACTCCTTTTCTTTAATTCTAGTGGCTTTGCCTAAATAAAGTTGTTCTAAAGTGACTTGCATTTAATTTAATTACTTAATTATTTAAAGTAATCTAGCTATTAATGTATCTAAAGGAAAAAAGGTGACTATCCTCACGGACAATCACCTTACTTAATTCTAACAATAATGTTAGTTACTCAATATATGATTATGCATTTTCAATACCAAAAGCAATGTATGAACCTGGCTTAGTATTCTTAGAAGGAGTATACTTAGCTGTAGCTACAACTGCATTACCCTCTACTACATCCTTTGTCTTTACCAACTTAGCATCACCTCTAAATGCTCCACTCTTATAGAGTTCCTTAATAGCATTCTTAGCATCTGCCTTATTAGTATCAACCCGACATACTGTCTTACCCTCAGTATCAATCCACTTATACATTGACTTAAACTTTCTCTTACCCTCGCTCTTTACATCTTCAATCTTATATGGACGCTCACGAGTGTCACCAATAGCAGCCTCTACTACAATAATGTAACCAGCGCCTGGGCAGCTCTTACCTTTCTTCTCCAAATAATCCAACTTAAATGCTTTGTCATCACGCTCTGTCCAAACACCCTGATGCTTAGCCTTTGCGTTCTTGTAAGCCTGAGTTGCGTCACCATTAATATGGAAATACTGCTCTTCAATGCTTGCGATTGCTACATCCTTAGACTCTGCTGATACTGTCACACTCTTAAAATTCAAAACCTTTGTACTCATAATTATTAAATCCTTATTAAACATTAATCATTTTCATGTCATCTACGAAATACTTATCTAAAACCAGTCTTCTTAACTGATGTAAACAACAATAATCCATTTAGGAAATTATCCAAGGATTATAGTGTTAATTAATGTTAATCTAAATAAGGGTACAAATTTTTGATAAAATATCATCAAAATGGTACATAAGAATCTAATAATTTTTTAAGCTGTTTTGGCATATTTTTGAGGGACACTCCATAGTCCGGGAAGTCTTTAACTCCGTACATAAAGTCCTCACAAATAGCACCAAGTGATTTCAGAAAGGTTTCTTTTTCTTCTTTTCCGAAATTTTTTCCCACTTTCAATAAAACATCATAGCAAGTGATTTCTTTGTCTTTTTTCCTGAGTTCATTAGTTATATAACAAGTTAAGGCTATTACAGCTAATTTATCACCTAAGTTACTATTTAAAAAATGAACACTAAAGAATTTTTTATATATTGCTAGAGTTTTATTAAAATCTAAATCTTTAAGTTCCATTAAAGAGAATATCCTTTATAGCAAATTAGATATGCTACATGACGTAACAAAGTTCCTAACTCATACATACCTTCTTGTATTTCTTTATTAGTTACAGGTCTAACTTTAGTATAGTATTGTGGAATGGTAGACACTACTAAATAATTAGCCTTTATTGAAGGTTTTGATATATTATATTCCTTTGCTACATACAAATTTAACAAGTATAAATATTCAGCTAATTCTCTACTATAGTGATACCTATTAATATTATCATCAATAGCAGACACTACTTTACTAATAGTTTTAACATCATTTACAGTAATAATGTCCTGCTCTGTATCAATAGTAAAATTATCCAGTTTAGCTTTTAAATGCAGTATGGTTTTCTTACCATTAGCACATTCAGCTTCTATATCTAGTAGAAATGCCTGTTCATTCATAGAAAGAGGAGGATCTAAGAGTCCTGAAGGATTAAGTAATTCTTGAATTTGTGGATTCTTAGTTAATGCTTCTACACAATTATATACAGTATCACGACTCTTATCATCTAAATAGATAAGTTCTTTAGTACTACTTAATTGTGCATTCTTTCTAGCTTTCCAATATGGAATACATTGCTCATTTACCTTTTTAATGATGTCTGGAGTAAGCTTATTTTTATAGTAATTAACTTTAACTGAAGCTTCCTCAATATCAGAAGTTCTAATAGGATGCTGCAACCATACTGGATAAAGTTCATCTGCCATAGCTCCCAGTTTAGCAGTAGGTTTTCCTAGAGCCGGAGCAAGTTCAAAACTCTCACCTTGTAAAGTAAGACAATGAACTGCAGAACCTATAACTAAACTAGAAACAAATCCTTCGTCTTGGAACCCTTCAAAGAAGGCATCTGTTGAACCTCCTTGAAATGGATTAAGTAATCCTAATCTTGAATTACTTATATAATTTCCATACTTAGAAGAGAAATATTCCGCATCATCAATTTTAACTAATTTAAGAGTGTCAATTAATGGAGTAAGTTTGACTAAGTCTCTTAATTTTGCCATCCTAAGACATTTAACTCATTTATATATGCATCTAGGATTTCTTCATAATCTAAGTTATAAATGCGAAATTCACACTCCACATTTTGATTGTGTGGTCTATCAATAAGAAGAGCAGGTAATCCACTCTGTATAGCTTTAGTTACATTAAATAAACTATCATCTATAAGAACATCACACCTTCCTTTTATCTTATCAGCTTTATTACCATTTTGATTATAAGTCTGATAGATAGGTTTTATTGGTAAACCATTTTTAATTAAAGAATTACGAGTGTAACTCTTTTGATTTATACGTTTAGTTGAGTAAATATGAGGTTCAAAATTAGGACGCTCTAGTAGTTCTAGATTCTCCCAAAATTCTCTATCATATTGTAACTTACGTACATTTCTGGTAATTATATGTTGCACTAAATTACGTTCACCAGGGAAACGTTTTTGATAAGCTTCAAACCACTTTAAAATGGTATCATCTATATCTAGTGCAATACGCAGGTTATTCATATTCTTCAATTTCATGAATGCTTCCCAAGAAAATATCGTGATTATCATATATCAACTGCATAAACTCTTCATAATCTGTACACTCTGCTAAAGCATCTGAGTCAAATTCTTCTGCATAATGTTTAATTACTTTGTCTACACAGTCTTCATAACTATTTGCAGTAATTTTAAGAATATCACACTCTCCTGAGTCACTCCAAGGAATCAAATAAGTATTCATTTTAATTTACTAATTAATTGGTAAAAGTAATCTATTGGTATAACGGCAACTGTACCGGGACTTGGCTCCCCATCTTTACCTGCTTTCTTCCAGCACATAACAAAAGGCTTGTCCTTTAAACTACAGGCATCTCTAATTGTGAAATAATTAGGCATGTTCTGAGTATATTTAGCTTGTATATAACAAGGAACTTCCTCATCACAAATATCTACTTTGTTAGCGTCTAAAGTTTTATCCTTATTACGACTAGTCATACAATTAGGATATCCAATTTCCCTTAATTTATGCACAATATCAAGTTCAAAGCTAGATCCCTTTTTCTTACTCTTTTTAGCAGTAAGACTTCTTCTAACAGCAGGATCTGCCCATTGAAATGTCATTCCATCTTTAGATTTAGCTCCAGAGCCAGGTTTATTAGCTCTAGACTTAATTGAATTAACTGTTAATTTAGTTACTTCGGAAGCTTCTTCTATTGTTTGGAATGTTTGTGTGTCACCATTCTTATATTTTACTGTTACACTAGTATTTAGCTATGTCTTTCCCATTCTTTTATATATTTAATAGATTCTTTAATAAATTTAATAGTCTTCTCTCTCCCATACTTCTTATAGAAATCACTAATATCCTTAGCTTCATACCTTCTAGGTATAATACAAGGAATTAAGAAATCATATTTTCTACGCAATACATTAGTATAATGTACGCCACATAGGTCCGAATCAAATAAAAGTACTATTTTATTAAATCGTTGCTTTAAATCTTCTAAGATGGTATTAGAAATAAATTGAGTTTCACTTTGTGGGGCACATGCAGGTATTCCCATACTATATAAGCAAGCACAATCTTTTAAACTCTTGGTTATTACTAATAACTTACCATTCTTAGGTAATTGTCTATAACCCTGAATAGTTTTAGTAGATATATTACCTATAAATCTATAATCAGACCTTTTCGGATAATATATTTTCCACTGTTCTACATGTTCTTTCTTTCCAAAGTAATATCCGTAACTAGGACACTTTGAAGTAGACTGACTAAATATAGAACCATTTAAAAAGACTGTTCTGCAACTAAATATTCTATATTTATTTAATATAGATTTAGTTATACCATACTGATTCCACCATTTAAGTTCTTCTTCAGAAAATTCTTGAGCCTCTATTTGAATGAAAGTTTGTTTGTCTCCTTTAAATTCAGCTTGCCTAACTACAGGTTTAGATATTGGAGATTCGCCTTTAATAAATCCAAAGTCTTTAGCTATAATTCTTAAAGCTTCATGGTAATTACAATTAAACTTCTTCATTACAACATTTTCAAAGGCAAAGCATTCTCCAGTAGCAAAATCTTTAAAGTAAAGTCTACCAGATTTACCTCTAAAAAATCCACAAGTTTTATGATGGTCAGAACGTAGAGGAGACACATATAAGCCTTTATCTACAGGTATTCCTAGATAATAACTCATATATGTCTCCTCATTGTTTTCACTTAGAAGAAACTCCCTAGTAACTTTAGGTTCAAAACTAAAGTCCATAGAGAATTATTTAATTAAAGCAAGCTATCGAGATCCAAATCATCCTTAGGAGCTTCATCTACTCCCGCTGTATCTGCAACAGCTTTATCTGGGTCAGTAGGAGCTGACTTCAAATACTCATCACGCTTACCTGCCTCATAATCAGACCAGAAGAGCTTTGGACCAATATAATTGTCACAAATAAATGCTTCTCCCTCCTTATTCAAAGCCAAGATACGTGGAATCTGAGCAACTACCTTACCGTCACGATTCTTACCTGTCAATTTAATTTTAATATCTGTATCAATAGCTGGTGTAGTTACTTTAATGAAAGTCTTTGCAACATCATCAAAGCTCTTAAATTTAACACTCAGCTTTTGCATCTGTTCAAGACCTTTAGGGTTAAGAACCTGTGCAGTCTGTTTTACTATTGCCATAGTGGTTTCAAATGAGGAAGCCATCTGAACTTTACCACCATTAGCACCATCGAATTCTGGTCGTACATCATCACCATCTTTAGGGAAGAACAAATCTACATTAAAGTAGCCATCCTCATTCTCATATTTAATAGAGAGTAACTTATAATGAGCGTTAGGGTCTTTCTTACCGTTAAACTCACGAATTTCAGCTCCCTTAAACTTTACATCATGGATTTCCCATGGTGTGAGTGGACGACGACTGTTACGAACTGCAGAATCAGATGAAATAGCAAAATTAAATGACATATATTATATAATTTTCAAAATTTAAGTAATCATAATCTAATAAATTAATTGTTATCTAATATATTTAATTAACTCTATTTTATTAGAGAGTATAACTCAGACTAGATAAGTCTGTAGATTCCTCTTCTATAGCATCCAAGTTAGTTATATCAAGCTCATCCTCAATATTAACTAACTCTTTTGGAACCTCTTGTTCTTCAGGCATTTTGTCTCCTACAAGCCAATAAATACCTTCATCTTCAGTTGGTTCCAGTTTAAAGGTAGTACCATATCCTGCTAACTTCTTATTATTAGCACCTCCATATCTTACAGTATTCTTACTTGAAAGTAAATTACCTCCCTTAGATTTAAAAGCAGCATCTGTTCCAATCTTTGGAAGCAACTGCTTACCCTTCTTGTCATACTTGATGTCTATACGACAGTCTTCACAAACTTGTAATAAATCAACTGCTCCTTGGGTAAGCGTTAATTTAGTAGAATCAAGCGTTACAATAGGCTCAGGATTTTCGTCTTTCTTAGTAGAACTCTTTCTAGAGGTTTTCTTAGCAGTGTCTACCTTAATCTCATCTTTACCAATAAAAGTGATTTCTCCTGTTGCTTCATCAACAGAATAGTGCATTACAATGTCCAGCTTCATATATTCAATACTTAGTTAATTAGTTAGTTAAATAGTCTTAATCTTCGTTTTCAAATGCATTGATAGTATCTATAACTAGTTTCATATCAGGCTCAATATATTTTTCATCAAAACAGCCTGCTACACTTCTACAAGTATCATTACCATCTGTTCTAGTTTTAAAACGATAATGTACTTCCCCATCTACATCATCAACATAACGTTCAGAATAAATAATATATGAGAATAAACCATCAAGATTTATCTGATTTATCAACATTTTCAAATTCTTGAATATACTCCATTAATCTGAGCTTAATCAATCTCAAGGAATATATTACTCTACACATTTCTGTGTAGTTGAGACTATATCTTCATTAGTCTTGAAAACGTCATTATAGTATTTAAAAACAAAATGATATGTTTCAGGTTGTTTTCCCTTACATACATTATTAATGAGATTCTTTTCTATTCCAAGTTCTCTTCCTGCTTCTGCAGAATTTTTAAACACTTTAATAACGTCTCCATTTAAATCCATTTGAACTATTTTTGTTTCGGGTATCACATCTGGGTATTTGTACTTCCAAATATAACCTCCACAAGATTTCTTTTTTCCTTTACAACAAGCATTAAGATTGGCTTTATCTAATCCCAATTCTCTTGCAGCTTCTGCTCCAGTTAACCATTCTTTTATTAGCTCTCCACTTTTAGTTAATTGGAGTACTGGTCTTCCCTGTTTTTCTGAAATACTTTTATGTATTTTATTTATAGTTTCTTCAGATTTATTTTGACGGGATAAAGCTTTAGAAATATCTTGTTTGGTCTGTTCTGTACGAGGTTTTCCTACGAATTGTTTAGCGCGTTTTCGTATTACCTCTTGTGTTGGTTTTGTATAATAGTTGTCTTCTCCACCTTCTTTGATATTAGTAAGATTAAATCCCCATTCTTTAAATTGGGCAATCCAATATTTTTCCAACCATTGCCAATCTTCACCTTCCTCAAAATGTACAGTTTCGATTTCCTCTATTATTATACTATTACCTTTAGATAATTGTTGGTTAATCCAATTATAATTATGGTTAGTACAATATCCCTTTTTAGCTGCCTTTTTAGCAGAGCAAATATGACCTTGTAATCTTCTCTTTATTGTCTATCTAGTTTTTCCCACATATCATTAGGATATGCGGATGAAGTTAAAGTATAAAATGTTACATCCATAAAATTTAATTTAAAAGTTATGAACCACTTTATACTTATCTTACCAATAGTCAAAATAAAAAGATTTTCAAATGAATTTATAACTAACATCCCCATTTCCTACAGAGATTACCTGTAGTACTCCCTCTCGGGATAGTCGTTACACTTTATAGATTTATCATCTATCTTAGCTCGGTATTAACAGCTATCCAAATATATAATATTTGGACCTTAGTCTTTCTTAGAAAGCTTATTCGTGTATACTCTATATACCTTATTTAACTTTTACCGAATTAGAGGTATTATAGGCAAAATTTATTTACCCGTGGTCCACAATCTATACTGTGGATCTAGTTCAGTACCAAAATTCTCTATATGAGAAATAACTACAATAGTTAAATCGTCTCTAAGAAGTTGACACTCTGCTAACAAATCATAGTAATTCTTAGCCATAGTTACAAATTTATCATAGCCCTTGATACTGGCGTTCTCAAAAGTCTCATTTGAGAGTAAATAATTTAAATCATCAAGAACTATTACCTTTATATCTTGGCGTGAATCAGAAATCATATGTAATATATTCTCAATCTTAGTGTAATTATTTTGAACATACCAATTGCCAATAAGCTTTTTATCTTTAATAGCTACTTTAGGATACTTCTTACGAAATCCTGGAATTTGAAGCTGTTTATTGGTACAACTTATAATAAATGTAGATTCTGGGTCGAGAGTACGAAGGCTAGTTGATTTTCCGGAATTTGAAAGACCTGCTAAACACACTAAATTTGACATATTTTTATAATATAAATGAAAGATTTGAATTATTATCTATTTCTTTTGGCTCATCTATATTATTAAGTTCAACATTTAATTGCTGGACCCCATCTTCTAATAAATAATTAGGACTAGTATATTTTTCCCAGTCAAATATATTCTCAGGTTTAGGTAAATCTGCATAATGACTACAATCACCATAAAAGCCAGTAGGAATCATTAAGTCAGAAGAACCAAATCTACTCTTTAAGATAAATACACCAATAAAACACTGCTCCAGTATCTTGATATTATATTTCTTATAAGTGGATAATTTATATTTATGTGGACTAAATAAACCTATAGCTACTTGTGAATCTTCAAGTAATGCTCCACTGTCTTTATAGTCTTCCATAGACGGGTCTTGTAGACCTTGTTTCATTCTCTCTTGACCATTAGCATTTCTATTAAACTGAGAAATCATTATAGGAGATACAATTTTAGTATTATTTCTGATTTGAACAGAATCTCTAGAAATTGCATCAATTTCATCTTTCTTAGTTCGACCGCCACTTGCCTTTACCAAGGTCATATGGTCAATCATAATACCTAGAAACATGTTAGGATTATTTGGAATGTATTTACCATTCTCAAATTTACCCCATTTCAATAATTCCTCATTTACCTCCTTTAAATAAACTGCTTCTGTAAGACTACCTTCATAAAAAGATAATCTTTCATCAAGAATTTTGATAAATTCAGAACTCTTAACTAAGAGTTCATATTCTTCATCAGACAATACGCAGTCTTTTCCTCTAGAGAATATCTGCTTAAATCGCAATTCAACTCCATAATTGTCAAATATGTACATACTAACTAATTTAGCATATACTTGACTACGAGTCATCTCTAGTGAGAATAATAACCATCTAGGGTCTCTTTCTGGACTATCCCTATTTAGATAATGTATTAATGGTTGATATACATAAGTCCAGAGTGCCCAGGTAGATTTACCACTGCCTGAAGCACCTCCTATTAAATAAGAGGTACCTGGAAGAACTCCATCAGTATATAAGTCTAACTTAGGTGAACCTGTACTAAGTCCTATATTGTGTCCTTCTCTTCCTTCTTTAACTAATTGGAAGAATTCCTCTAAACCACTAATTTTATCTGCCATAATATTTAATTATACAACCTTAATAGCATCAAAATTAGTATTAGCTAAATCTCCATTACGGAGTGCTTCTAATTCATCCCATCTATGATCTATTACAAAATTACACAGACTTACACAGAGAATGTTATTCTCTCGAGCCCATTTAACTAATTCCATAATATGGTCATGAGTTTCCTGTTTCCACCTAATAGTCTTTCCATAGAAGCGATAAAAGTCTTCTAGACTATCAAACTTCTTAGAAACACTACGTATACCAACTGGATTCCCATTGATAAAACCAAATTGAGGATATTCTTCAAATAGTTCTTTACCTAATTCAAAAGAACACTTATAAAAGTCTTTTACAAGATTTCTATTAATAGGAATACTAAATAAATCTAATCGTTCACCTTTCTTAGGTAACTTATAAGACTTTAATATTACTCCTACCTCTTGTAATCTAATTAATTGTTCCAATAGGCTTCCCTTTGCCTCTGATTTAAAATAAAGCTGGACAAGTTCTGCATCGTCACCCTCTTGAGCGATGAGAATAATTTCTAGCAACAATAATTGATTTGCATCAATTTTATATTTTTCACAAAATACAAGTTGCTGTTTAAGTTCTAAATTCTTCACGTATAATTAATATATTTAGATAGTTAACACTAGACTTATAATACTTGTTATAGCTTTAGAGTCTAGTTACGTGAATATTATAGACTTATCTATCCAATAGTCTCTTCTACTACTGGATTCATTTCAAAATCTGGTTCGAATACTACCTCTTTAGTATATTCTAATTCCTTTACTTTCTTCTGAAGCTTTTCAATCTGCTTCTTCAAACGCTTATTCTCACTAGTAAGAGTATTTTTCATTTGATTATACTCTCGCTTTGTGTAATACATTTCCATTTCTAATGTCTTAAAACCTAAATGTAAAATTCTTAATCTTTCTTTTATAAAGCTCGTATGGTTCGCCTTTAAGAACATGCATTAAATTCTCTACATCAATAATTTCAATCTTAGAATCATTCTTGGCATTTTGCATCCATTTAGTTTCTACAGTATCATTAATCACTAATGTAAAAAATTCAGCACCTAATTTACCTTTTGCTAATCGTACTACTCTTCCAAGAGACTGTACAGCTTTAGTTTTACTACTATCTATACCAGTTTGTATACCTACTGATAAATCAGGTACATCCAAGCCTTCAATTGCCATCTTACAACTGTTTAATACTCCGCTTGGCATTTTAGAAAACTCTTCTAGTGTTATTCTATTTTTCTTTTTACCTTCTTTACCAGTATAAACGTATCCTTCTTTATATGCTTCTGCCATAGCTGTATTGGCATTAAAAGTGACAATTTTCTTATCACTTCTATATTTAATTATCTCTTTAGCTATTCGTATTTTCTCAGGATGATTTTGTACAAACTTCTTTCTAGATTGCATAGTTTTCATAAAACCCATAGCATGAAATGTGACAGATTTTAAATAGTCTTTTTGCATAGCATAATCATCAGGATAGGTATCCTTACAATATTGCCATCTATTAGTAAAACCATTTTTACCTGTCATAGACATAACCTTATTGAAGTCCCATTGAAAGAATTCAAAGTGTTCGTTAAATTCTTTATTATATCTCTGATAAACATCAATATCAGCGACATCAATAACAACTACATAGTCTTTATATTTAGCTACCCATCCATTAAAGAGAGCATCCTCCATAGTTATAGTATCTACAACTGGAGCATATTTAGCTAAAATTTCATGCCTTCCATCTAGTCTTTCAAAAGTGGCAGTTAAACCAAGTATTAATTTAAACTTAGTATTTGTAAGAACATTACTAAGAACTTCACTATTGATTTTATGAGCTTCATCGATAATTAGTAAATCACAAGACCATTCCTTTTTAGATGCTCCCATCATTACTCTTACATCAGTATTAAATCCCAAACCTCTCTCGTCAAGTTCTTTAGACCATTGTTCTTTTAAATTATCAAAGGGTACTACTACTAGTACTGACATTGTAGGATATTTTGATCGTAATTTAGTTATAGCATTTAAAGCTACTCTAGTCTTCGATTTTGTTATCAGTAGGCTTTTTATCCCACTTTCTTACTATTACTAGTAAGTCCCGCATAGATTTTTACCCACTTATTTCAGTTGGGGCATCGAACACTCGTGGAGAAATTATATTCTAACAAAAATAGTCTAGCTATTAACTAGACTATTCATTAGGTTCATTCTCTATGCTGTACGGTGTAGAAGACTCTTTAGTTTCTTCTATTACCTCGGTATTACCCTCTACAGGGCCTCCACCGATTTTGCTCGATGATAATTCTGCCCATTCCTGAACAGAACGGCTTCCATTTTTAAAAAATTCATATAATTTGTACTTTCTATCTAAATAAATAGTACAATTATTATACATATAATTAATTAACTTTATTCCAGGTTCTTTGTGATATTCTAGTGTCCATGTAAACTCTGTGTGACGTTTATCATGTCTATAATTTGATTCTATTTTAGAATATTCTAAGATTTTATCAAGAAATGCTTTAGTTCCAAGAAAGCTTACTGATGGAGACACTGTATTAATATATACATGTCTTGTAAAACATCCATCACCATCAAAATAACCTCTAATGAAATGTCTTATTAAATCCTTAGACTTAAATATATCTTCATCAGGAAATTTTAATGTTAAACTCTTTCTAGGAGTACATCCATAGTTATTAAGAGTTTCCCATAGATGTTTATCAGTTATTGTCCATCTACAACGTTTACATGTAACTTTTCCACATCTAGCATCTTGAATTTTAACACCATTTTTCTCATATTTCATAAAAGTATTAAACTTTTCTAAATGATGAAAGTCATCTACTTTTAATGATATTTCCATAGTGTATTTAGGTTTCTTACCAGCTTCTAAGGGACTAGAGTTTATAGTCCCATCAGCAAATATGAATCCTAGCCAATATGCTTTCTCTTCTGTATCTATAGAATCAAATACTGTATTATCAAATTTTAATCTATTTTGCTTATTAACAATCTCTACACCAAGTTGTTTGAAATACTTAGCTAATGTTTGTCTAGAAATGCCTTCTCTTTCTGCCATTTTAGTAAGAGAGATTGACGAATTTAAAAATTCATCTGCTAAAGTTCTGTAATATTTTAATTTTTCTTGCATAAGTAATTTTTTATGTTACTTAACAAGTATATTAAAATATTTTACAGGTGCAAAATAAATTTTACCTATATATTAAAGTTAATAATTTAACTATGAATTTTCGTAACGGATACCAAATCCAGTACATCCTACAATAGTCCCATGTCCTTTAGCTTTAATCCAAGCTTTAAGTGTTTGAGCTTGTCTTTTATCCCGAGAGATAGGCTCAAATAGATCATGCATTACTGGCACTTATGACAATATTTCCACTAATATGCTAACTTATTACAAGTTAGCACGTGTTACATCCCAACCCTTATCTGCAGCAACCTTATTAATTTCATCTATCTTAGTAAGCCATTGTTTAGCTTGCTCTTCACACTGAATCTGAAAACGATACAGAATTTTATTAGAAAGTAACTTAAGCTGCTCACTAGTTAAGTTAGAATATTTATCTCTCTGCAGCATATAGATTGCCTTAAACTCAGTATAAGATAAACCAGTGTCACAAATACGTAAATACTGATTAGGTCTCAAACTAATTCTAAGTTCCTCCTTAACTACGTCAAGACGATTTCTAGCTTTACCCGTTTCTGAGTCTTTACGATACAAATCCTTTTGTATTTCACGTGGAGTAAACCACAGACCCATTTTAAGAATAAAGTTAAATGTGATATGACTATTGTCAAAAATTCCTAAAAGGTCGAGACAAGCATCCATTACCAATTTAACAGGTACTTGCTGATAATCGATAGGAAGACCATCCATTACCTTACTAATAGGGAATGATTTAATAGCCTCTGGGGTTAGTGTATCTTTATTGTTACTGATTACCTTTCGTAAATCTTCCAAACATCTTGTGTTAGAATACTGCTTCTCAGCCATGAGCCATCTTATAAGAAGTTCTGCTCTACAACGATTAATTTGATCCTGTACAATCTCAAGTAAGGTAACTCTTCCTGGATTTTTAGAATCCTCATTATAAAGCATTTGCTGACAATGACGATACCACTGTTTAAGTTGATCAAAGGAGGCATCAATCATTAAGATTTCCTGCTGCTCTCCATTAACCTTTGGACCCTTCCATACATAAGTAGTAATATCACTTGCCTTCTTACTCATAGCTTCCTGAAGCTTATCTCCTAATACTGTCATATAATTAAATTCAAATAATGTTTCATAGTAATCTAATAATTAATAATCTACAATATAAATTTAATCTAAAATAATTTCACTTATATCAACTTTAGGTTTATCCTCAATAAACTTGAGAAATATGACATTAGTATATTTATAAGGTATTAGGTTCTGACCATCAAACCATGTATCTTTTCCTCCTTCTACATATCTTATATTTAAATATCCAATTTCATCAATTTCGATACTTTTTTGCTCCCAATTAGGAAATCGGACACACATTATATATCTAAAGTCTTCGTCTTTAGGGTTTAAGTCTTCAAATACATAATTAGTATATCCCATTTCATCTATTTGTTCTGCAACTAGTTTAGCATGAATTGTTATTTGCTCCATTAATGAAACACATTCATATCATCAAAGTGCTTACATCCATATTTAGCAAAATCACTATATAACTTATCCATATTAGCTATACATGGATATTTTAAACATCTTTTACAACTTCTTTCTGGATGTTTATAAGTTAATCCATTTGGATCCTTATAGTTTACTTTACTAATAGGCATGCAAGAATGATATTTAATATTATACTAATCTTAGTTACAACTTTATATTTTTTGTGTGAACTTTGTAATTGTGTTATTTTAATACTATCCTTTTTAATAATAGCGTTATATTGTTTTTCATTAATTCTTCTTATAGAATCAGTATGTAACCAAGATTTATTTATCTCTTCTAGTGTTTCAATCTTCTTATTTAATAATGGAACTTCTTTTGTATATTTCTCATGCTCTAGAAATATAAGATTAGTTGTTTTTAGTTGTTCCGGAGTTATTGTAATGGTTGATGTAGTTTGTGAAAAACTGTATGTCGGCAGAAGTATCATTAGACATAATAATAGCTTTCTTATCTTCATACGTCTCTCTTATTTTTACTATTTTAATTGTTAAGGAATCCTTAGTGTGATTTAGAGTATCTCTAACTAAAGAATCTCTAATTATTTCTTTATTAGAAGGGATACTCTGTATATTGTTACTTAATTGTTCTATACGTACAATTATAAATATGATTCCTACAATTATAAATAGTTTAATCAACCAGGCTAGAACCGTTCTCAATTGCATCTACCAGAGTCTTTGTCTTATCAATAACTCCCTGCACATCTACACCTTTAGACATTAAAGTTAATATCGCTTGTTCTTCAGGAGAAGCATTCTGAATGTACTCTTTCGCTTTCTGAATCTCCTCATATTTAGCCTTGTTAGCATTATAATCCTTAATGACTATCTCAGGATTCTTAGTAAAGTGATCAATTTTCTCTGTCAAAAGTGCATCAATACACTCTTTAGTAACTACACCGCCTTTACCAATAAACCAACAAGGATCTCCTGCAAGAGCCTTCTTATAAGCCTGTTCCTTACCAAGAGTGAGATTGAACTCATCTTCTGGATTATATACTGCAATGCCGATAGATATAGCTCGTACAATTTCAAAAGAATCCTCAACACCCGGAATATTCCAAGTTGCAGTAAGACCTTCCTTCACTGGCATACTTACAGCACAAGCAACTATCAATCTTTCAACACCCTTAAAATCAACAAACTGACCAAGCTTATAACTAGCAATTTCTTTCTTCATTTTCATTTACTATTAATTAGTGTGTAACCCTCTTTAATTAAGTAGGATTCTGGAGCAAATTCCAGAGTTAAAAATCTAATAAAATACTCATCTGCTTTTTTCTTTCTATTTATAAAGTCTTTCTTTTTAAGTTTTAAAGGTTTATTAGTACTATATTGTTTTTCTTCAAATAAAGAAATTCCACCTTTAAATACTTTATAGATAGAATCTTCGTAAATAAAAGAATTATGTGTTTGAACTATTTGACCGTCCTTCTCGTAAATCGCTACTGAAGTTATCATATATTAAATTAATTATATATTTAATAAACTTATTTTTAGCAATTTCATAAAAAGAGTTCCAAATATTATTTATATAGAAGTTGTATATATCTTGTGAAGTTACATTACTATAATGAAAGTATTCTTCATCACTATATGTACCAACATTGATTCTATATGTATCCTTAATAGGCTTAGCTTCTAGACATATATGATATACTGAATCATCTAAGTCTTCAAAATCATCAGGATAACCCTCATCCTCATAGCGAGATTCTGAAACTAATACTTCAAATTGAATATTTTCTCTTTCAAGTATTTCTGCTATTACATAGGCTACATAACAACAACCTCCAGAGTTCGTATGATATATTGTATTCAAACAATCACACAAACTATTTATTTTATTAAATAGGTCTGAATAGTTATCTTCCGACTTCTTTATAGATCTCCTCTTTAATTTGCTTGAAAACATTTAAATATTCTTTCAAGGTCGTAATCTCATCTTTTCCATATTTGCTATTAATAGCATATCTAATTATTCTACCAATAGCAGAATCTAAAGGCATACCATAGCCCTCTAATTGAAATTCTTCTCTAGGATTAGTTTTACTATTTACTTTTCTAAGCAAATACAAATCCCATAATGGAGAATTATCATTTATTGGTTCAATTCGATAAAAATTACCTTGAATTATCATTTAAATATCTCGGTTAAGCATTTTGAAGAATTTAGAAACTGGATTAGAACCTGCTAAATCATAACCATTATGACAAGCCATAGTTAATAATACACCAGATACTACTACCTCTATAATATTAAGTCCAGGAACAAATAGCATTAATAATGCTATTATAAATACATAGAGAGGTATACCTATCTTTGGCTTTAAATCTATGACAAGCATAAATTCAATAGCTGCCACAACTAAACAGAATATAAATAAACCAAACATAATAAATTAATTATCAAGTCCCACTAATGTTGATGAATTACCTGTAACTTTAGGAAGATGTCCATCCCAAGCTTCAATCCACTGCTTCTTAACAAGTAATGGAGTAAGAGAAGCATTTACAATAGCATTAGCTTTAGCTTCTGCTTCAGCTACTACAATCTTCTTCTTTGCTTCTGCCTCAGCTACCTGTACTTCATTAGCTGCTTTCTGTGCCAACTGAATAGCTCTATTCTTAGCATCTACAGCATCTACAATAGTCTTAGGATATTGCAAACCACTAGTAAACTGGTCAAGCACAAATCCTTCCTTATTAAGAAGTTTAGAAAGACGCTTCTCAATTGCCTGTTCTACAGCTTCACGATTTGACACAATCTGGTCTGTAGTAAATTTATTAATCTCAATACGGCAAGCATCCTTAACATACTTAAATACAGGACCATTAATTACATCAGTTAATTCTTTGCGATACTTACGAAATACCTTTGGAGCAGCACCATCTTTAACTTTAAGATTGACATTTGGATCAACTTTAAATTCTGAACCATCCTTAGCATTAATTGTAAATGGCTCATAGTCAATAGTCTGAACATAAGTAGGATACTCATACACTTCCTGAGTAGCTGGGTTATAGAATACTCGTCCAGTTACCATAGATACATCATCTACACCTCTTTCAGAGCCATAGAGATTAACTAAGATACCTTCGCAACCAGCATCAATACGTTCACAACTAGTAAAGCTTAATGACAACATTAAAGCACTCGCAAATAAAAAGACTTTTCTCATTTAAATAAACTTTTTAATTTATTAATATTTTCGGAAATTAGGGTAACTACTAACACAGCAATAGTTGCTAATATTAACATACCCATAATGCAACAAAATGTACTCTCACTACTAATTAAGTAAGTACACATACTTATTAAGTACATCATAGCTATAAAACCAATGACATATTTAATAACTTTAAAAACCAATTTATACTTTCTCAAGAATTTTGGGGTTTCCATAAAATATAATATTTTCTTTCAGTAAACCAGTTATACCAAATAATTATCTTATCTTGTTGTACATCTATATAAGGATTTAATAACATAAGACATACTAAAACAATAATTAAGATAATCATCGAGTCTTTACTGAACCTGGTTTAGTTGTCGCCTCCTGTACTGAAGCTGGCAATTTTGACCACCAATTCTGCTTCATCTGTAACCACTCACGCTTATGCTTTGCTTTCATTTTCAAATTAATTAGAATATTTAATTTTAATCTAACTAATCTGCAAAATGACTAGCTTCCACAGCCAATCTATCTGCTAGATTATTATATTCATCTGTATTATGTCCCTTAGTCCATTCAAATTTTATATCTGAACAAAACTTTTTAGCTCTATTATATACTTTATCAAATAACTGCCAATAATTCTGATTCTTCTTGCGTTTCCACCCTTTATTTATACATCCTAAAACGTATTGTGAATCAGATACTACAGTAATAGAATCAAAGTTTGTACTAATGGCATGTAGAGCATAAATAACCGCCATTATTTCCATTTGATTATTAGTTACATTTTTGAAATGTTTACTAAATTGATAAATTACTTCATCATCTTTAATAAATACAACTCCAACACCTCCATTACCTGTAGACACTTGACAAGCTCCATCTGTATATATGGTTAATAATTTCCCCATGACTCTACTACGAAATCAAGAGTTAAATTACCATATAAATAAGTTACTTTAAATGGACCTGAAGCTATACCCTGATAATTACTTTTAGGATTTTTATGTACTTCTTTAATTACATCATCGAGTAATCTTTCTGCACAACAATACAAATCGTAAATACTAGGTACTCTGAATTCATACTCTGTAAATATCTTCCAAGGTTCATATCCAATAATTTCTGGCTTCTCTTCTTCGTTCTTATAAATAGGTAAACATGGGGAAGCCATAATCATAGCTACTTGTTCAAAACGGAAGTTACTCAGAATATCTCTTTTTTGTACTTCTAAGCTACCTCTATAAGCATTCTCTTGGTTAATTCTCTTTGGCTCTAACATAAACAAATAAAAAGAGCTACCCCTTTTCAGAGTAGCTTAATCAGGGCACACCATAGAAAATGATGTGCTATCTACAGAATTTACAGTATCAACTTTAACAGAATCTACTGTATCACAAGTGTCGACAGATGTAGAATCTACACTGTCTGTTGTCCTAGAACAACCATTACCGCAACTTGAACAGAGGGCAATGATTGCGAAAGCAAAAATAAATAATTTCTTCATAATTAAATAAATTAAATAAATAATAAAGGGTGGAGAGTTTCTCCACCCATGATTGTAGGAAATCAACCTCCCGATTTCTCATCTTGAAAAGTATAGGAATTAAAAGTCACTATAATCTTAATTATAGAAGCACCTACAGTTTAAAGAAACATAGGACAAACTAAAGAATATCATAAGGATTAGCAGCATAGACTTAGAATGTGTCTTAGCTTTAGACTCGTTCCCACGACTTAGACTTAGACTTAGACCAAGTAACACCACATAATACTTTTAACCCGATTATGTTTTAGGTGATACTTAGAGATAAAAACTTGTGTGGAAACGACCATTAAACATACCTAATATGTGGTATTGCGATAATCCCGCAACAAATTATATATTCCTGTAATATATTTAATGCTAATCCTTAATCTATTCTTATTAATTACTCAGTAAGTAAAGCCTTAATAGACTTATATGTTTCCATCAAAGAATCAGGAACATTAATTTTAAGTTTACTAATCTTTTCTTTCTCAGTAATTATATATTGATTAAATCTTGACTGTAAATCTTCAATTTTGTCAAGCCAATCATTATATTCTTTAGAATAAGCAGTTCTAGCTTTCTGATACTCTTGCTCATTAGCTATATTCTGTTTATTTGCTTCTTCAATAGCATCAGCTTTAATACTATTGAGTTGAGCATTTAAATTTCTATGTTCAGACATTAAAGACAAGAACATACCATTCACTTCAGCAACTTCAACAGAAGGTGTATATCTATATACTACAGTATCTCTACCTGCTCCACTAATCTTATTTGGTTCAGCAATTACTTTATTTAACATTACCTTAGCTCTAGATACAGAGCCTGTTTCATGTATAAATTTACCAATAGCGGCAGCTCTAGATTGCAAAGTAAAATACCTATTTAATTTAACCGCATCTAAATTTTTAATTACATCATCTTTAAGTACCGTAGCTTTTTTACTTGGTGATTTAGGAGCAGGATAATCTTTATATTCCAACCAATCTTGAATACGTGTACTTGATAATTCTTCAAGTGCTTCATTTTTATTCTTAATAGCTTCTTTAAGCCAAGCAATTAATGAATTATATTGTCCTATCTTAATTATAGCATCTCGAATCCATAAAGTATTTGTAGTACCTCTACCAGCATTTATTGCATTATCAGAAGATACAATACTAGTTATTGTAGTATTATAAAATTGAACAGTATTCAATGAATCTGTCAATCCTGCAATAACTTCATTAGCTACATTACAAATATTTTGTGCTTCTGTTGATGTAAGAAACCCATTCTTAAAAAATACATTATTCATGTTCCTATGATATATAATATTTAATTACTTATTAGTTAATAATTGTTAATCAATAAATTCAATAGTATCTACCATTGTATTATATGATACTTTACCATCTTCTTGTTCTATGATATAATAATAGTCCTCCCAAGTTTCTTCTATGCCTTTAAACACACCTACTATATCATGTGATTTACATTTGTGTCCTATAAAAGGCATTAATTCTTGTACTTGAGAACTACAATCTTTAGCATCCTCTGAACTCTTTATTATTCTCCGAGTTTCGAATATATATGCAGTTCTAGCTAATTCAATAGCTTTAATCATTGCATCTTTTTCTTCTAGAGTGGCTTCATTCCAATTGTGGATAAATCCCTCTGAGTTTAGTTTAAATATCATCCGAAATTACCTCCTAATGGTGTTTCTGGCATATCTAGATTATCTATAAGAACTTCCTGTAGTTTAAAAGATCTTCCCTTAACTTCTACATTATTATATACAAAATTATATAGATAATCAATAGATATAAATCTAGTCGGAGTAGTGATACAATTATCATGTTGAGTATCTTTAACATACTTTTCAACATGTTTAGTTATATTACCATCTTTATATAATCTATAAACTATAGTTCCCTCCCATTCATTTATGGGAGAAATACCTGTAATATATAAATCGCCATTACCTAAATGTACTTGTTGTATTGTCACTCTAATTGTATTTTTTGAATTTCATTAGATTCCAAACTTTTTATATAATTATGTACTTTACTAAGATTTCCCCCACTAAATATAGTTTTATTACTAAAGATTAATATCTTATATAGATTTATAGCCTGGATAAAACTTACTTTATTCTCTTTTAGATATTTAGTAAATATAGTGTTAAATCCGCAAGATTGCTTAAAATATTGCATGATTGCTTGTTTAAAACATTTTATTTCTGAATTTGACCAGTACTCTTCTTTCTTTTTAAATATCTTATTTGTTGCAGAATCCCTTATAGGTCTTGGTATATATAAAGTTTCTGGTAAAATTAATTCATCTTTCTTGACAGCATCAGCAAGTGTCATGACTGAAGTACTTAATAATTCATTAACTTGTGCATAATGTATTATAAAGTCTATAGTATTAGAAGCATTAATTATCATAATTTTAGCACTTCCTCTTATAAATACAGCATAGTTAGTAGAATCAAATACAGAAGATTTAATTATTTGTAACTCTCCAGTACTCTGCTTTGCAATATGGTCTGAATATCTAATCTCTAAGTTTCTGTAATAAAAGTACAAAGAATTACTAGTTTGTCCATTGTCCTTTAACTCACAATTAGTCCATAGCCATTTTTCAAGTTTGTTCATTTCTTTTAATCTGTTAAATACTAATCTATACAAAAATAGCTCACCTAAGTTAATAGATGAGCTATATACTATAAGTAGGTTGACTTTGTAATAGGATCTTATTCTCTACCATTACTAGTTCTCTACTTTATTATTAGTTGCAGAGTGTTGGAATCGAACCAACGACCTCCAGCTTATGAGACTGGCAAGCTACCACTGCTCCAACCTGCGATATTAAAAATCGCTTCAAGTAGGATTCGAACCTACGACCTGCTCATTACAAGTGAGCTGCACTACCACTGTGCTATTGAAGCTAGAATAAATGCGAATATGGCATTAGACGGGCAAACTATCGTGACCATATTCTAATAATACATTGAGCTATCAGGCATACTCGTGGATTGCCACCGCTACCTCTAACAACCACCCAGTTAAACGCTAGGTGCTCTCCATTATTTGCGGAATATAAGGGACTCGAACCCTTAGTTTTACTAGAGTGACAGTCTAGTTCCCTTACCAACAGAGCTTAATACTCCAGGCGCCTCTTGTGTACACATTTCTTTTCGAGAAGGTAATTAGCCTTAGAAATAAGAGGCATATATTTAAGTTTACTCTCCCAACATCAGTAAGTACCCATTTGGCACTTACTAGTAAAAATCTAATTAGATTACTGTAAAGGGTAACACTCGATAATCTTTAATATTATACCAAGTTGCTACAGTTTTCATTCCTTTCCACCATGATTTGATAATTCTTTTCATACAGTTTAAAATTTAATTGTTAATTAAATAATCTAATTGTATAGAAGGAAGAAGAAGTAAACATCGTGCAGAAAACCGGATTCGAACCGACAAATCCTGCTTGGAAGGCAGGCATGTTACCATTAACACCATTTCTGCAATTAAAAATTCATTTATTAACTTAACACATCAATAGTATAGTAAATTACTGAATTTAAATAGTTAATAAATATTAAATACATATTTATAGTACTACCTATATAGGTAGTCTTTGCCTTAAACGGCAAGTTCTCTACGAGAACAATATAAGAGCATTTCCTTCTCTCCAAGTTAAGAAATGTTAAAAATTCTAAACAGAGATTAAGAAATGCTCTCCACCTAAATAATCACACTATTTTGTAGATGGGTAATTATTTGTAGGTGTTGTCTCACTAAAATAATTATCTGTTTTCATAATTTAATCTTGTTTATAAATTCATTATATTTATCGATGAATTCTTGCTCTGTAATTATATCACCTCTATTAGACAAAGTCAAAGATTCTTCGCAATATGAAATAGAACCAAATTCATTAGATTCTCTCAAGTGCAATTCTAGAACAGTACAGTTACATTCATTAACAGAAATGATTTTATACCAATACATATCTTCACCATAATCACAATATCTATATCTATTTTTAGATAATTCAGCTTTCAATATTGTATCTTGTATCTCACTTTGTTTAACTAATAGGTCAGCTATTTGTTTACTTATGTCTTTTAAAGTTTCAGAATCAGTCATTAAATAACTTTTCAATAGATTTTTTATAATCTGAATTCTTATGCATAAAATATATTGCAATAAGAGTATTAATTATAGGACAATATGTAATTACTAGAGTTAATAAATTTGCTTCAACACGTTTTTTTACTCTACGATCTTCTATATAGAATATACTAAAGAGGTAAAAAATAAGTAAAATAAATGATCCTACAACTATTACAGGCATATCATAATTCTCTAATATTGGAATCTTCAGACTTTCCCAAATATATTTCGTTTATAGTACAATTACTTGTGCGAAATTGTTCTATAAAACGTATTTTGTCAATAATTCTTGGGGACTTATCCTGATGATCACATATAGTAGGAACGTATGCAGTCTTTAAACAATCCCAATGAGTTATGACAATGTTAAATTTACAATGATAAGTTTCACGGTAATTATCTAAACAATGTCTTTCAATAGCTCTTTCAAATAAAGGATAGTCAAAAGGACCTGTTTTAAATTCTCCTTGTGGTCCATCATTAGTATTTGATGGTTCTTCTAGAGTAAAGTACGTTCCTAAGTCCATAGAATAAGGATTGTACCCATTTCCATGTCTAGTTAAATATGGACGCATAACTAAATATACTTCTGCATTTTCTAGGCACTTTTCTGGGATTCCATTTAATCCTACTTTGCTAGGAGTACAGTGAGGCATAAATCCTCTTTCCATATCTAAAAGAAGTCCCTGTGAACCTTCCCAAATAACAGTATCAACCTCATCAGGATAATAAGTTCCAATTATAAAGGTCTCTGGATGTTCTTTAATAAAGGTACAAGCCTCTTTAAAAAGATTATCTAATTCAGTATCCTGTTCTAGATTGTAATAATCCCTTATAGTTTGTAGAATTACATCTGCATATTCATTTATATAAGGGTACATACGAGCCCTACAAGATACCTTATCTTTGTTTCTTTTAAAACAAGCATGTATACCTTTACCACAAGTTCCATTATACTTTACTCGTCCATCCATAGAGTCAGCTAATACATCATAAGGTGTAATAACTCTACAGTTAGGATTTATATATAACTTAGGAACTTCAATACCTTCACTAACTAAGACTTTATATTCATTATAGATACATATTGGATCAATGAATACTTCCTTATATAGATAAGTTGGTACTCCTAGTAAAACACCACTTCCCCAAGAAGAGCATACGTGTGATTTACCTTTATAAACTACACGATGTCCAGCTTGTGGACCTCCACTAAATCACCTCTTTTAAGTCCAGGACACTCATTAGCTACTATATAAGGTACAGTAGTTTCTGAATTCATCCTAGTAGGACTTAATTTAGTATTTGTAAATATACCCCTAATTATCATAATTATAAACTATTAAGTATACTTTTATATCTATCTAAATATTTAGAACCTAATGCAGACATTATCTTATAAAATCCCGACCTAAATCCATCATCAGAACTAACTAATTGTTTTACGCTCTTTATATAATAATCAGGTATATCGGATCTACATTCATGTTGCGTTAAGTTCTTAGCTAGTTCTATTTTATTTAATATTTCACTAGCTGCCTTAGCTTTATCTTCAGTCAAGTTTAAATATAACTAAATATATTAATAAAAAGAACAAAGCTGTTTCTAACATATCTACAAACACTTAAATAGCTCTAATGGACTTAAATGGATAACGTTTCTGATCATAGCTACTAATAAAGTTTTCTTTTACTTTAGCTTCATTAATACCTGTAAGTCTAATGGTTTGTTCTCTATTTTTTAAAGAATCAAAATAAGTTACTTCAAATTTCATATAAAAGATTCTCTATTATTAAATTTATTTTGAGCATCAAGTACTCCTTCCTTATCTGTAATATCTACAATAAGTCCTATTTGCCGTAACCAAACATCAAATGGACCACTGTATCCTAGGTCACTAACCCAACCTTCTTTACAAAATACTATCTCCTTCCAAACAAAAATAGCACATAATATCCCATCAACTTCACATAAATGTTTACCTTCTGGAATATCTATGAATGTTGGGGCTAAACCTACTCCTTCTCGATAATATCTAGATATTCGAGTATTAAATATATCATCCTGCATAACTACCGCATCAGTTTCATAATTAGTAGACAATTTACCATGCAAATAAAAATCAGGCTGATAAATCCAATTCTCGTTTCGACTACTTAATGACTTAAATTTAATCATTTATGTTTCTTTTTCCATCGAAACCATAAACCTAATACAATACCAATTATAAACCAAACTAGTATTGTAATAATAAAGGTTCCAATATTAAGTACAATCATAATCTAAATTTATAGAGAGGGCTAGCTATTAACCAGTCCCCTCTTGTTAATTACTTAAATAACTTTTTAATCCAATAGAGAAGTTCTCTACAAACTGGTACAATTGCAGTAAGACCTACAATCTTCAACCATGTTTCAATATTTAATGGTTCTGTTCTGAATACATCGCCACCAAATTGAACTATCAAGATTTGACCAATAAATATAACCAAACATATTCCAATAAATGCAGGATTACTTAACAAACCGTTAAAGATACTTCTGTCTTGTCCAAATACTCTTGCATTAAACAAGTTCCAGAATTGTAACATAACAAAGATAGTGAAGAACTCTGTAAGGCTATATGTATTACTAATCAGCAAATATAATAATATGCCAAAATACAAAATACCTACACCAAAGATTTCATACCACATTCTCTTTGTGATAATAAATGCCTTAGGATCACGAGGCTGTTCAGACATTACTGATTCATTAGCTGGTTCTGTGGCTAATGCTAAAGCAGCAAAAGTATCCATAATTAAGTTAACCCATAGCATTTGGATAACAGTAAATGGTAAGTCTACTCCAATAAATGGACCTACACAAGCAATACCAATAGCTACAACATTTACAGTAAGCTGGAAGAGAATAAAGTGCTGAATATTCTTATACAAGCTTCTTCCCCACTTAACTCCTAAGATAACAGAAGGGAACGAATTATCAAGAAGAATAACATCAGCTGCATTCTTAGCAATATCAGTACCATTATTCATAGCTACACCTACCTCAGCTTGGTTAAGGGCAGCTGAATCATTTGTACCATCACCAGTTACAGCTACTACTTCTCCCATATTTTGGAATCTCTTAACAAGTGTCTGCTTGTCTTCAGGTTTAGTTCTAGCAAATACATCTACTTTACGTAAATTAGTATCTGTTTGAGTTTTAACTTCCTTACCAAGCATTGTGTTAGGAATTTGAGAAATATTAGCTTGAGCAGCAATAGAAGCGGCTGTTTCAGGATTATCACCTGTCACAATCTTAACTTTAATTCCCGCGTTTCTAGCAGCCTGAATTGCATCAGGTACATTACTTCTCACTGGGTCTTCGATAGCTACGTAGCCATCCCATATGAAGTCTGAGAGGGTATTTATATCAGAACCAACCTTGTGAGCAAAAGCTATACATCTTCTACCTTTAGATTGTTGTTCTGCAAAATTAGGTATATTCTCACTTGAGCAGAAATTCATTACTATTTCTGGAGCTCCCTTAATATAAGTAATTACTCCATCACTAGTAATCATATATTTATTCTTAGAATTAAATTCTACTCTACCTGTTATATGAGTTTTATTTCTTTTATCAGTAATATCAACTGATTTTTGTATATATTGCAGACATGCACCTTCTGTAGGATTTCCTACTACTTCTCCTGCAGGACTAAGATTGGCAGTAGAATTAAGTACAATATTATTTATAACAGCATTTCTATCTGTAAAGTCCTGGAATACTACTTTCATTTTATTCTCTGTAAGAGTTCCTGTCTTATCAGTAAGAATAAGAGTTGTAGCACCAAGAGTTTCACAAGCATGCATCTTTCTAATAAGATTGTTAGCTTTAGCCATTCTCTTCATAGAATAGGCAAGGGCAAGAGTTACAGCCATAGGCAAACCTTCTGGTACTGCTACTACAATAAGGGCTACTGCAATCATTAAGAATTGTAAGCAATCATTTACAATATCAATAGTATCTTTGCCTACATATCCCTGCTCTATAAATATATAACGTATGGCAAGGGATACAATAAGAATACCTGCAGCTGTGAATGCTATCTTATTAATTAAGCTAGCTAATCCATTAAGCTGTTTATTAAGAGGTGTTTCTACATCAGTAATAGAAGATGCTTCTCTAGCAGTCTTACCCACTTCTGTTTCATCTCCCACTGCAAATACCTCACCTACACAAGTACCCTCAGCCACAATAGTGCTTTTATAAATTCTATTTGTAGGATAGGTAGCAGTTTTTGATTCAAAATTAGTTTTAGTTACAGGATTTGTTTCTCCGGTTAAAGAGGCTTCACTTACTTTCAAATTGCTATATTCCTTAACAATAATATCAGCAGGAACTTCTTCACCAGCTTCAAGTATTACAATATCCCCTACAACTAAGTCTTTACGAGCTACTTGAATTACTCCATTATCTCGTCTTACCTTAACTAGAGTATCATCACTACTAGTTAAAAGAAGGTCAAACTTCTTAGCTGCTGACCAGGTATTCCAAAAACCAATACCTACAGCTAAAGCAATAGCTACAATAATACCAATAGGCTCTGTAAATTCACCCTTTACAAAACCCAAGGCGATAGATACTGCAGCTGCAATAAGTAATATTACAATAAGTGGATCTTTAAATCCATTAAGTAACATTACATACCAAGCATCTCTCTTTGGAGGTGTCAATACATTAATACCATGTCTGGCACGTGAATCTTCTACTTCTGTTAAGCTAAGACCGTAATTTATATCTGTCATTTTTTCTGTTATTATAATTAATTAAAGAAATGCAATTGTTGGACGCTTCATAGCATCAATTGAAGTCCAACCTCCAAACTCACCAACTGCCTTAAAGCGCCATTCACCATCCTTCTTATAAGCAACACCAAGAATAACCGCCTGCTTATCAGAAATCTTAGTACCTTCCTTACCGTCTTCAAGATTAAACTTAGCTAAGACATTTACAGGAGTATTAGTGTTTCTCTGTACTTGATCACCTGTGTAAATACGAAGACCCATATAAGGAATCTCACCAAATGTCTGGTGTGTAAAGTTATTAAGAGTAAATGCAATATACTCAACCTCTGGGTCAAGCTCATTCAAGCGTACCTCAATAGTCTCATTATCAAGACCATCATTACCATTGGTATCACCTGAGCGGTCATCACCACTATGACGAATACCCGGAGCTCTCAAATTATAATAAGCTACTTCACCAATACAATTCTTATTGGCGTCATACAGAAGAACAGTAGAATCCAAATCTACTTTCTCAATAGACCTACCAATGCCAAGCAGTCCACGATGCTGAATGGCACCCCAGTTTGAACCAAAAAACAATTTACTTAAACCATTGTTAGACTCTTTAGACAGATTGATTCTGCCACCTTTACTTAAATTAATCATAAAGCTTTGTTAAATAATTGTGAATTAACTAAAAACGGGAGTACCTAGTTAAAGATACTCCCTTATAGAACCAAGAATTAAACCAAATTAATTATTAATAATTAAATAGCAGGAGCATCTGGCAAGATGAATCCATAGCTACGAAGAATATCACGATAGATAACATTCTGATAGCTGCCCTTGTCCTCTCCAAGAGCCTTGAATTTCCAATCACCATTGTGGCGATAGAGTTGGCAGAATACAATACAGCGAGACATACTTGCATCTTCAGTAAGGTCAAACTTAGCCAAAGGAGTAGTATTACCTTTAGCATACAAGTTGCAATAAGCATTATTGACCATACCAAAGTTCTGCTGGCGATTCTTAGCATCATGAATATTAACTAAGATAATAATTTTCTCAACACTTGCAGGAACCTTAGTGGTATCTACTACAATTGTCTCATCATCTCCAGCACCAGCACCTGTACGATTATCACCTGAGTGCTTAATAGCATCCTTCCAATTTGGATTGTTATAGAATACTAAACCTGCATCTGGATCATCTGCCTTATCCTGAGCATTCAAAGGAATAGCAGCTACATCCAAATCAAATTCTACACCTGCCTGAGCTGCTATATCCCAACCCAAACCAATTGAAAACTCTGTTACACCATTTGCTTCTTTAGCGAGGTTGATGTTACCTCCTTTACTTAATTGAATCATAATTGTGAATTGAATTAATATAATAATTAGATGATTACTCATCTATTTGTAAATCAGCCTGAGTACTTTCTAAGTAATCCTTATTATCTAAGTCTTTAATAAGATTAACTAAGTCTTCTACAGTCTTTAGATTCTGAACTTTATCATCTGTGATAGGATAACCAAACTCCTGTTCACACTCAATAATAATCTCTACTAAATTTAGACTGTCCATATATAAATCCTCGAAAGTATCTTCTTCTGTAGCTTCTATACCTAGTTCTTCATTAATTATATTAATGACTCTTGTTTCTATACTCATGCTTCAGGTCTTACAGGATAAATAGCATCTTCGAAACCGTCAATATCTTCAGGGTCAAGACCCTTGACAGGTTTATCACTGAATAATTGATTATGAATAGCCACATCAATGCTAATAGAGCGGGCAAGAATAACTAGCTCTTCAGCAGCAGCATTAACATCTGCAGTAAACTTCACTGGATCAATACTTCTAATCTTAGCAGCAATGTCCATAGTAGTATCATCTCCAAGATCCAAGAGAGAATCAAACTTCATTCTCTTGTTGAGAAAATCTACTATTTTAACTTGAATGTTCTGAGCAGAAACACTTGCCATGTTCTTTAAGGCACTACTAACTCTGGAGTCCTTCTTATAATCAGGTTTATCTTCCATTATGTATATTATGCTACTACCTTTAGGGCGAACTAAATAATATTTAGCATCAGGAATATTGTTTTGAGAAGTCTTTGAAATATCACTTACATCCATTATATATCTTCCTTTTTAGTTTTAAATACATGTTCTGTATGAGTAGAAGTAAATCCTGGATTATATTGTAATTTCTGAATACCAAGTACCTTATTATACATTACATTAGGAAAAGAATCCAACATAGAGTTCTGTTGTCTTACTGTTTCCATGCATGCCTCTTCTAACTTGTAGTACTCCTCTCGTTGTCCATTTACAAACCCAGATAAATCACCATAAAATTTAGTAAATTCAGAATAAGGAATATTTTGATTCTCTTGAAGCCATTTCCAAGTAACTTGTGCTCCATCATGTCTTCCCTCCATAATCATATTAGTGACTTCTAAGAAAGTATTCTTATTTAATTCACAAATTTCATACTTCTGAAGATACACTTTCCATAATTTATCGAAGAACATTTTACGAGCGTACTGTTGCTTGTCTAGCTGATTAGTATATTCAATATTCTTATTATACAATTTTATTATAGAACCAATAGGACTTATAAACCAACACAATATAATAATTCCAGGAATTACAATCCACTTCTTCTTAATATTTATGTTTGAGTAATCTGATTTCTCATCACTAAATATACAGATAGCAGTAATAGCAGTAACAAAAGTTGCTATAAATAGAACCCACTGAATAACACAGTGACAGAAGCCCATTCTTATAGCATTAGGAGAACCCTCTAAAGTTAGAGGTCCTTTATCACTAATTATGTCATCTAACATCTGTGTATTCCAAAAATATATAAACAGGATAGCACATATAATAGATACGCCTAGGACTAATAAACCGTGCTTAATATTATTTTTCATATAACTTAATTAAAAACTTATTAAATTTATCGTGAAGAGGTTGAAATTCTTTTCTAAGCTCTACTAATTCTTCCATTTCTTCTATAGAACTAACATCGCTTAGTTTGATATTATTAATCATATTCAAAGCGTCTCTAAGACGACATTGAATACCTCTTATTGGAGTGTCATTTACCATAATTTAAAATAAATCAGAAAATGTGACATAACATATAAGACCTAAAAGAAAAAAAGACAAAATATGTCTTTAATTCAGCATCCATTAGAGCACATATACTTTCTATTATACCTATTACTAATAGAAAACATGTAAGTACTATAAGCTTATGTTTAATCATAATTAGTTTATTTAAGAATCCTAACTTTTACATTCTTAATACTAATTCTCTTAGAGTCTTTAGGATGAATGAGTATATCAATACGATGCTTATGTTTTTTATTCATAACATCTTTGACCTCATATATTCCAAATCCCTCTATATGTACTCTCTTTGGTTTATTCTTTGGAAATAAATAAAGTAAGTCACGACTTATTGCGCACCACTTAATACTACCTCTTTTTAAATGATGTAAATTAATTTTAGAACCATCAGCCGTAACTAATGGTTGATTGTTACATTGACTTTTAACTGGCTGATAACAAGTAAGAGTTACATGAGTAGTTGTTTGGCAGAAAGCTCTACTCATAAAGCCTAATAATAATAAAAATATTAATATATGTTTTTTCATTTAATATATCTGATTAAACTTACCTAAAGCATTCGTAGAATACCCAGATTTAATTACATAAATAATAAAGGTATTGTAACAAGTCACAATATATCCTTTCTTAGCATTTATATAGAATATAGGGCGCTCATCAAATTCATCACCTATTTTAAGATACTTTATTTCTTTATGTACACTTATAGAATCAGTACGAACATAAGTACCTGCCATAGTTCTTTGAGCATCCTGTTCCTCTTCAGTTAATTTAGAAAGAGGCTTTACTCCTATTTTACGAGTTATTTCACGACTTCTGATTATTTTCTCAAATAACTGCTCATTAATATTCTGAACACCATCAAGAGAACCAGATTCTAATTCTATAGACTCTACTAAATAAGTAAAATCAGAGAACTCAAGATTAAAGTTCTTACGGATTAAATCTATTTTGTCAGCACCGTGAATATTAACTTCCTGAGCAAGAGCTTTTACTAGATCAACAGTAACTATTTGCATCTGTCTAATTAAATCTAGTACTGGTTCTATTGCACCTTTATCAATTAGAATATCATTAAGTAACTCAAGTGTAGTTTCTTCAGGTAAATTACCAAAAGAACGTACATATCTAATACGTGATGGACGACCTAATAAATTATCATTAATTTCTAACTCATTAGTAGTAAGTAGGAATATTTTACGATATTGTGAGTTGTGCACACCATCCATAAAAGAAAGAACTGATGAGGATTCTTTAAATTCCTTCTCATATTCATCAAAGAAGAAGATACAATCAAAGTTAATTTGAGTAGCTAAGAATTCAAGCATATCATCTTCTCCCTTACAGGACTTAACAATAATAACTGGAAGTTTAAGACGATTACAAAGCTCTTCTGCTGTGACCGTCTTACCTGTTCCCTTGATTCCATTAAATAATACTCCCAAATTACCTGTAGTATTGTTGTAAGTTTTTACAAAATGATCAATAAACTCGTTATTAATACCATATAATTTGTAATTAAATACAAAAGAATCTCCAAGTCTATTTAAATAATAACCTGTCATTGATTCTTTAACTTCATAAATTCCTTTAGGTAATCCTTCAGGATGTGCTTTTGTCGTAGCACTACCCTTCATAAAAGTATTACCATCTTGAATCCAAATGTTTTGTTCCATAATCAAATTATTTTATACTTTATAAATTCATATCAGAGTTTAAGTCTAAACCAAATAGAAAATGTTGAAGTTGATGGACATATTTAATCTTTTTAAAGCGATGTCTAGTATTACCACGACAAAGTTCCCATATAGAAGGATAATCTTTATTTGGTTTAATAAAGTAATACACACTATCTAATCTTGTTTTCCACCATGTGTATCTCTTAGACTTTAACCTTTTCCACTTGTTATTGTCTAATATTTCTGGAGTAAGAGGAATTGAGACTATATCAGCTTCTTCGATAACTACATCATTATCATTTTCATCTCTAGCTTCATAAGGATATGTACCACAACTTATAATTGTATAATAATTTCCAAATTTTGGTATATAAACCCAATCTCCAGGAATATATTTGATTCGTTCCATAATTAAACCAGATTATTTAATTGTTTCACCTACTCTGTAATCGTCCCCATCACACACACGAATAGTTTTAATCTCATATCGATTAATTTTCTTGTTATACATTCGTATCTTGAAAGTATAATGATCTATACATATTGTTTTTGATATTACTGCACTTCCCTTATAATTCAATATAGAATCCTTATATTGAATTGGGGGACCACACGATACTAATAAAGATAAAATTACTAATACTATTATTTTCATAATAATTAAATACAAAAATCCCTGAACTAAATAGCCCAGGGATTAAAAATAACGTTAAATAATAAAACCAGTTCCATGAACTAGTGGAGCTAGACGGTACTGCCCCGTCGTCTTGCCTATTTGCATCAAAACGTTCTTACAGCATAGGTTTTAAAGACTATCCTTGTCTGTTAGGGTTGACAAGATTAACATATTGTCAACTTCCACCACTCTGTTCCTAAAGTATACAGAGAACTTATAGAATTATCAATTGTGCACCTTTCCGTTCCCAAGCAAGTGCTGCTCGGTTTCTTAGGCTGCAATAGCGTAAGAAACAGAAGTGTTATTTACTTCGCCAATTAATTTTTTACTTGTCTATCCAAGTTGTCTTGCTGTGTTTCTTATCTCCTAGACAATCAAATACTAGTTTAGCCCCATTTAAAAGAGTCCTAAATTAGAACTCTTTAATATCTTCTGATTCTTTAGCTATATAGAAAACCAATCATCTTGGTCTATTCTATCTTTACTTCCCATAATCTACAAATTAATTAATGTTAAAAAACTACATGTTTAATCTGTTTCTTTTTCGGAGTCATTAATTATACACTGTCTTAATATATTTTCATTAACTGTACCATCATTTTCTCTAGTGAGATTATCTAATAGTTCCAAATTAAATTTTTCTTTTCGAAATTTAAAACATTGTCTTAATATAGTCTCATTAACTACATTATCATTTACTCTTGCAAGTTTATCTAACAACTCTAAATTAAATTCCTCTTTTTGAAACTTGAATTGAATCCAATCAGGTTCATATTCTCTGTAATCTAGATGAGATAGAGGTTTATCTGTGTTAAGTACATATTTAACTAGTCTAGTTAAACGTTCTCCAGATAGTTTAGATACTACAAAACCAGATAAATCATAACCTACACCTCTACTTCTCCAATATTCACCTACTTCAGGTTTAGAATCTGGAGCAACATAGAACATTTTATAATAGTCTGAAGAACCTAAAGTTACATAAGTACCTAACTGACTACTACTACATATACCTAAACCAACATTAGAATACAAATTATTATCACGTCCTAATGCAAGAAATACCGGGGACTTTATCAGGATCTAAATGATTAATTTCACAGTTACGTAGTGCAGTGTGAGCATATTCAAGTAATTTAGATACTGATATAGTATTTAGTTTAGTATCTTCTTCATCTTTGTTCTCTTTAATGGCAGCATCAGAACATCTAGTGTGCCAATTTTTCCATTTATCTCCTTCTAAATACATATCAATTAACTTATATAATATAATAAAAAAGTCATAGAAATAATTAATATTCCTATTATAATAAAGAATAGAATTACAAATTGAATATCTGCATCCATATTATAGATGCTTAATCATCATTAGGTAGACTATCCAAATACTGAGGAATAGTTACTTCAGTATTATTCTTTTCTCTTTCAAGTTGCTGAATAGCATTTGCCTATCTATCTACAGTCGTTTGCAACTCTTCAATTTGATTTGAAAGGTTATTACTACCAATAACCATACTAATACTAAATACTAGTAATGCACATGTTGCTAATTTCCATTTATTCATACCTTTTATTTTTTTTATTCCCAAACTACATAAACTCCATGTTCACCTTTATAAAGAAGACTAATTCCAAATCCTAATTCTTTAAGGTAATTATAATATTTGTCAACATTAGTTGCCGGAAGTATAGGACCAATCCAAGCTGCATAATTACCTTTGCTAGCTTCTTTAATTATAGCAAAGCTTATTTGATCTAATATATGTGGGTCTAATACAGCAGACCTAGATATAGCTTTTGCATCTTTTGCTTTAATCATTTAATATTTTTTTTAATTTATATAAATGTTTTACATACTCTAAATCGGAGATTAATGAATTTCTTAATCCAGGAGAAGCTCATTCACAATATTTATCAACTATGTCAGCTGTAGATAAATGACCTTCTTTTAAGTCATTTATCATAAGTTTTGTACATTCTTCTACTGTCATAATTCTTTAATTTTTAAACTAGCATCTTTAAACCACATATTAAGTCTATCTACGGCACTATCCCAATCAGATTTAGAGCATATCTCATAATACGTTAAGAAATCAACAGTATTTGAAAGAAACTGATATATACCTAAGCACTTACCACTAGGAGTAACTTTAGTTACAATATATCCACCCCATCACTAATAACTACTTTTAAATAAGAAGATTTATCTTTATAATAAGGATTTAATCTAATAGTTTTATTACCAGCTTGTACCTTTTTAAATCTTATATTATTTATTACTTCTTCTATAGTATTATTTAAATTACTTTTTTGATCTAAAAGGTCTTCTTTAAGCTTTTTCAAGTCCTCAATAGACATTTCCGAATAGTTATTTATATTTTCTGTTTCCATAACTATAATTTTTTTAATATTTTTACATTCTTAATTAATGGTTCACCATTAGTACCAGTTTCATCTAATAAATCACCTGTTACTAGATATTTATTGCCAGTAAAGTATGCTATATGTTTTATAAAATCATTAAATGCCATCTCATTTGTTGGAAATGGAATAACAGGAGAATATGTTCCATTTATATTTTTATGAGCTTCATAAACAGACACACCTTTTTCTTTACCTATTACTTCATCATTATTATTCCATATAGATGAGCATTCATCTTCAGGAATTTCACCAAATCTATAGAATATCATATTATTCTTCTTTAAGTTCTATGTGATTCTATAAACTTAGTCAAATCGAGAGGGAACTTCTTTTTAAGTTCTCTTTTAGCTCTTAATACTTTACTTTGTTTCGATTTCCAAAAACACATAAGCCTAATCTTTTTATTATTTAAACGTAAAAAGGAGCATACTAACTAAATAGCTAATATACTCCTATGAAACCTGGCATTTCAGTCTATCAAAGACTTTGGAGAAGTAGTACGAATTGAACGTACTTTGGCTACTTGATGTACAAACTTTTATTGCTACTATTTTACTTGCTAAAAACATTACATAGCTAATAACAAAAAAAAAAAGAATTCACCTGTCATTATTATTCTGACGTTACCTTTTCGCCTTATCACCTGTCCTACACACTCCGGATTATGTAGGTAACTTCTCTTTTCCCTAATTAGGTACATAATTTCCTAACTAGGTACAACGATTGAAACTTCGCAGTGGGGGACTTACGAATCTAACGTACTTTGAAACTTTCGTTTACAATTCCTGGGGGTTACTAGAATTACCCATTTGTTGTTTCCGTTTCTTATCAATCTGCCCTATAATATTCGCGACTATATAGGTATCCCCCTTGAGAGCTGTTAAACTCCGCCGCATAGATAAATATTGTTATTACTTAGGATAGAATTTAGACTTATCTACCACATGAGCATTTGTATCATCAATAGATTCAACTTCAACTAAATCACCTGGAGTAACTCCCCAGCGATTTTTAATTGCAACTACCGATGCTGTTAGTTTGTCAGAACATCCTGTAATATAATAAGGAATACCCTTACATTTAAATATTTTTGCCATTTTATTTACTATTTAAATAACTCTATAATTCTCCAATAGATGATTGTATGATAAGTACTATATTGATGTATCCAAAATATAAATAATAATGAGCTAAATATTCCCAATCCAAGACTGTGAATTAATTGTCTGTCTAGAACATTAGAATTAATACGCAATTCTTTAGATATACTAATATAAAGTACTGTCATAAATATAGCTATCATTAATTGAATAATCCAAGTCATAATTATTTATATGTATTGGCATCCAAATCAATAGCAGACATACCTGCTTCATACTCACTATATATAACTATCTTATGAGGTCTTTTCTTAGAATCATACATAATTTCTAGAGTTTTACGATAGTAAGCCTGGTCTTTACGACCCGTATAGGTATTAGGATAATTATAACTATTAACTAAAGTAACAATTAATAATAATCCTATAATTGATAATACTTTTTTCATAACTTTATATATTTACCTGTATATTTAATACGACTAGATACTATTACCCCTAAAGGATTTACAAAATAAATAGAACCTTTTGGAATAATAAATGTGGCTAAATAAATAGGATTATTTATACCAAGTAGCTCTTTATGAGTTCCTAAAACTATAGTTTTACATATAAATCCATGAAGATTTGGATCACATAAAGAATCAAGAACAAAGTTTACAGATTCATAACTATAATAACCTTCTTTAATGGTTAAAAAACAACTATGAGAATTACTATGTAACGCTAATTTTAACTCAGATGGTTCTGTATCTTTATAATAAGTAAAACCTGTAAATTTTGAAACACAGAGTTTTTTACTAGCATTTTTAACTACCTTATACACATTAATATCTGCTTCAGCTTTATAAGCTTTTAAGTTATTAACATAACATGCCCAACACATAATACTATATTTTTATATATTTACCAGTATAAATAATATTAGAAGAAACTAGTTCTCCACATTTATTTTCAAAGTATTCGGCACCTTTAGGAACTATAAAGGTAGCTATACAACAAAATTTATATTCTTCTAAAGATTCTCTTAAAGCCGGATCATAACTACCTAGGCATAAACATCTAAAATTTGGATAATAGTCATCTAGAGCTATCCATTTATAAGAATGATAACCTCTGTCTATTCTATAACTACCTCCATAAAGATGATAAGGCACTAAAGGAACTATCTTATTAGGACATTTAGGAACATAATTATACCCTCTAATATCACTAATAAAAATATTATTCCATACAATCTTCCCTATTTTATAGACATAGAAATCTCTTTCAGCTATCTTTTTAATAGCTGTAGCATTGCCCGTCCAACACATAATTATTTAACTAATTTATAATCACCAATTTCAAATCCTGCTTCTGTAGAATCTAAAGACCAAACTTCAGGAAATACATTGAGACCATCAAATGAATGACACTCTACTTCTATGCTGTTATTAGTTCTATCTATATTAAGAACTTTAAACCACATAGGTTTTTGACATCCCTTCCACGCTTGGGAAAAGATGTCATTTACCTGTAATACTACTTTGCCCATTCTGAATCAATATTGAGAAGTCTGAACACGTATTTAATATTATCTATTATATCTACCAAACTATCCTGAGTATTTAAATAAATAGTATAAGCTAAACGAGCCATTTCAGGAGTTTCAAAAACAAGACTGCATATAGTTCCATGATTGGCATTCTCATATTTATCATTAGGTTTAATGGAATATCCAGGTCCATTCTTCCTAATAGTATACTCAGGACCTCTATTGAGTCTCCTTTGTAATGCATTATACATTAAGTTTTGTTCTACGGGACTTAATGAATCAATAATTTTGTTTATATCTTCCATATGTTAATGTGTTATTTAATTAAACAATAAAAGAGCCTAACTAGATTAACTAATTAGACTCTCTAAAATAGAATAATATGATAAAAGAAATAGTGGGGAAGTACAGGCTTGAACTGTAGACCTTCTGATTATGAGTCAGCTGCTCTAACCGACTGAGCTACAACCCCGAAGATGTGTCTGAGAGTCGTTAATCCTCTCCTCCCTACTTGCTAGCAGGGCGTGCAACTTGCCACTAAGACACTTAGCGCTTTAGGCTTTTTAAGGAGCCTTAACTTATTAAAGTTCTCACATATATTCATAACCAAAAACAGATAAATAATTCCATTTTCACAAACAGAACTCTTACCAAAGACTTAAAAAGTTTAAAACCCTATGAGTATAAAACATAGAATATGAATAATAATGGGGCAAATACGGACAGACTCGAACTGCCAACCTCCAGATTACATCTGGTGCTCTATCCAATTGAGCTACGCATTCCACTACGAATCACACGTAGGAGTATTCACGCTTACTAAATACATAAACCTAGTTAGTTGATTATGTGCCACCACATACTGCCATAACCGGATAGCCTTCAGACAGCCTATTCCAGGGATTGAGCATCTGGACATGCTATTATACTAGTATTGCTATATAGCCTTAATTCATAAAGGAGTGCTCTTTACATAATTTATATATAAAAGGCTTTCCTTTGTGTTTTTGATAATCACACATTATACATTTGGGGTTAGTACAATGTTTTGCCCCATAAAATCCATGACCAAATTCGTGTACTATTACAGCAACTAAATCATGTGTTCTATAATCACTAACTATAGATTTATTACTATTCAAAGGAGTTAATCCCATTATTCCATAGTTAGTTTGACCGTGTATTTTGTATGATATATCTTTATGAGTTAAACCTATTATATAGGATTGCTCCTTGTTAATATTAAGGTTTTTTAATAACTCATTAGCTAAGTACCTATGCCGAGGCTTGTAATAAGCTTTTTCTGGTAAGTCCTTATTAGCTAATACTTTTACATTAGTCCAATCACCTCCGTATACCTTACTTAATCCCTTTGTGATTTTAGAAGCAAGCTTTGTAGCTTCCTGTTGTGTAAAATCATCATAAGGTTGTAAATAAATATAAGCAATTGGATCTGCAGGAAAACTATCACAATCTGTAATATTTCCCTTTGTAACATTATTAGAACAAGATGTAACTAATAATATTATCAATAATCTAAATAATAGTTTCATAATCTAATTAATATCCTTTATTATATTTTAAATTTAAATCATATTTATTTGCATAATGTTTTCCCTAAACTCTTTGAGGAGCATTTCCATAATGTACTTTTAATGGATGTCCTTCTTCCTCAGATTCATATATATAATTACCCTATCTAACATAGAATCTCCTACTGCGTTATTGTTTATCATATAGTTAAGTGCATCTGTAGGCAAATTAACACAACCATAAGATTTATTTCTAATTCCATTTTTAAAATCAGCCTATCTACTCTTAGGCATAATATGAAATAAAACGGAAGTTTTCTACTTAGTATTTGTATTATCTCTACTTCCCTCATTCCATCTAAATGCTAGACGTCCTTCATAACTAGAAGAAGATAAAGTAAAAATACCAGCAGGTGTTACCTAGGCTTGTTTACTTCCATTATAAAAGTTTTTATTTTTCTAGTATACTGGATCAGTTTTATAACTATCCCAAAAATTATATCCATCCTAGTCATTGGATAAACCTGTCATAACATCAAATTGTGCTAAGGCTTTGTTTCCTTGCATGTGTTTTAATTGATGATTATTTCTATCTAGTATCCAATAAGGTTCAGTAACACCACTATGTACTTTATGGTCTATAATAGCCTATTCATTCTTGTTAGTAGATAATGGATAAGGTTTTGGCTTAAACTTATTAATCCAATTAGTTAAACTAGTAAACATATCGGTATCTTTGGTAGTCTACTAATTCTTTTTTAACTAATAATCATTCCATGCCTATTCACTTTTTACACCCCAATCTCCATCTACTGCAATATTATAACCAGCTTTAACTAATTCCTACTATTGCTAGCGAACTTTGTTAGGGTCATACATAGCACCATATTTAGCTCTTAATCTGGTATCATAATTATTTTGCTGTTTTCTTCTAATCTAAAGCTATTTAGAACCCTATGTATCTCTCTAATTCATCTATTTTACCTTTTTTAATCTCGAATTAGTAAAATCCTTCATTTTCTATCTTTGTACTCCAATAATGTTTCCAAGATAACTATTTTCAAAATTTCCTGCCATAAATATTAATATTTAAGTCATTATTTTTAATTTATTAATCACTTATTTATTATATGTCTAAGGCATAGAAATTACCAATAAATTAAAACTCATACTACTTTCACAAGCAATATGAGTTGATTCCAACGATATATTAATAGAGAAAATTGATAATTTCACTAATTTACTAATTTTTCGCAAATTAATGAATTAATATGAGTTTAGAAATGCTTATTAATATCTAAAAATCATTTTATCATAATGTAGTGACTCAGACAAGACTCGAACTTGCACGACCATTCCTGGTCAAGGGATTTTCAATGAGCTTACTCTCATTTGGACTATGTCTTCTCCATGCGTTTAAATATTTAAACGTTTAGGAGGCTGGTGTATAGTCTCTACACATTTATGTATTAATTACAATTTAGCTCGGCGTTATTATCATTTAAAGGCTGATACCTTCGCCGAATTAGCCAGCATTCACTCAAGAGATTTCTCATCTTGGTGCTCATTACCTTTAGATCTATTTCGAGAACGGAAATTATCAGTCTGACTATGACAATTAGGACAAAGAATTTGTAAATTTTCTATCCTATTATCAGTGCTATCTCCATTTATGTGATGTAATTCGCATACTAGAGGTTTTCCAAGCCATTCTGTAATTCCACATATTTCACACTTATTTTCTTTCAAACCTAATTTATACACTAAATTTTTAGCCTTAGAACTAGGTAGTGAACTATGTTCACATAGTTTTGCTAAATATTTACCTTTATAAACTGGGTTACTAGGGTTTTTATTCCAAACCTTTCCAGTAAAGTGTGAATAATCTACTCCAAATTCATCCATCTTTCTTCTTAGTGTTTTAGGATTTGAACCTTCTGGAGCTAATCCTAAACGACGACATAATTCTGCAAAGGAATAACAACCCTTTACATTTTCTTCTAATAATTCTTTTGTATATTTTATCCTTTTCATGGAATAATAATATACAGAAATTTTCGTCTACCAAGAAATAGTAAGTTAATTTTCCTTAAAGTCCCTCGTGTCTACCAATTCCACCACTGAGCCATTTGGCAGTTTTAGTCTTTAACGTCTAGTGGAATATACTGCCAACCTTTAGACAAAAACAGAGCAACTAATTATCTGCTAGTTGCCAACAATATTTGGGAAAAAACCAACATAATTTATGGGGTTAATATTCTTATTTTTCAAACATATTATAATTGTTCTAAAATATTCTTTGCAATATATGAGGACACTTCTCTAGTAGTATGTTCAGAATCATTAAGTACTAGAAGATATTTATCCTTATCACTAGTTTTCTTAATTAATTCAAGTAAATACTTTTTATTAATTAATAAACCTTTATTTACTACTATATATTCTATACACAATTTCTTAAGAATAGCAGTTAAAGAGCAACCAATAATAAATTTTCTGCAATCTTTAGTTACTATTAGAACATATTTATTTAGTGCCTCTAAACTAACTATATCTTCTACATTTATTTGTCTGTATTCAATACCTTTAAATACAAGAAATGTATCAGAATCAATCTGTATTGTTTTTACTTCCATATTACTTAATTTAATTAACCTATAATAAAGTGAGTGCTTACAATATTTTCAGGATGAAGAATAGTTTTAGCTAATTCATCCCTTGCCCATTTCTCAATAGCAGAATGTTTAACACCTGGAGCAATTTCGTGGTAATACATTAAATCGTATACCTCACCACTCTTAAAGGTTACACGTATTTGAAAAGTAGGATCTACTTCATCTTCTATGAGCTTATCCATCTCTTCTCTAGTTACCATATAACTAAATAATGGATTAGAAAAATGTTCCTCCCAAAATTTCTTCTCCAATTTAGCTAATTCTGCTCGTGCATATTTAAGTACACTCTTACAACCTAACTTCTCAGCACTATCTATTTGTGCCAATAGTTGGGTCTTCTTAATAAAATGTTCTTCTCTTGTCATAATCTTATCTGTTAATGTGCTAATAATCTATTTAAATAATAGGCGATTTTCACTGGTTGTATTTAAACTATTCCATTGTCCTCAGCTATCTAACGTTCTTTCTCTGTTTAACCCAAATGATTAATTTTAAGGTAATTACACTATTTAATAGAGTTACTGAGAGTTGTTTAGTACCTATTTTAATTGTTGGACTACCCAGATTCGAACTGGGACTGACAGTCTACTTAAAATTCTTAGTTAAAATCTTTTAAGAATAATACTAATTCTTTTTTAGTATATAGTATTTCATATTTCTTACACCACTTTCTAACAGTGTTATCTGATACCTTATAAAATTGACCTACAGCAACAAAAGATTTTAGTTCTTTAAATCTATTTATAAGATCATCTTTAGTTGGTAAGTCTACTTTTTGTGCCATTTTAGCTGCACATTTAGGGCAATATCGTGCAGTTTTTGTTTTCTTTTCTGCACCACATAATTCACAGAAATATTTTACAGCCTTATTTGCTTGTCCACAATAATTATCTGTTTGAGAATGACAATTTGGGCATAACATCTGTAAATTTTCTAATCTATTATCCCTATTATTACCATTAATATGATGTAGCTAGCATATCAAAGGATTATCTAACCAATATCCATTCTTACAAGGACATTTAGGATTTTCACATTCATTCTTTTTAAGACCTTCTTTAATTAACTTTTCTTTTAATTTGGTAGTTTGAATGTATTTTCCAGTACCTAAATACTCCTTTACCGGAACATAATTTTCAATTCCTTTTTTACCTTTTGCCCCATAAGTAAAATGTGAATAATCTATATTAAATTCCTCTAATTTCTTTCTTAATGTAGCAGTATTATTACCTGCTCTAGGTATGTTTAATTTTTCTAATACTTAAGATAATGAATCACAATCTGCAATAACAGATTCAATTCTTTCTTTTGACCAATCATACTTCATATTACATATTCTTAAAATTAGAAGGATATAGAGGAGTCAAACCTCTTCTTTTGGGGTCAAATCCCAACGTGGCTGTCGTTACACCAATATCCCAAGAATAAAATACTATTCTCACGAACCATATTTTCCAACCACAAGTTCACAATTTGTCATAAATATTGCGGAGAAAGAAGGATTCGAACCTCCGAGCCATATAATATGACTAACACCTTAGCAGGGTGCCACTTTAGACCACTCAGCCATTTCTCCAATAAAGCTTCCTATCTTCACAGACCAGAAGCCTAACAACTCTTTAACGTTATAAAGTCCACCAACTTTATATTTCAAACATTAATCGTATTAGTTTTATAAAAAAGATGAAATGGTAGCACTAGCGATGCTCGAAATCGCCTTTGGATCTTGAAAGATTACGTCCTAACCAACTGAACTAAGGATACAAATCTCTACCTATTTATCACAAACCAGTAGAGTTATAATGTTTCTTTAACCTTTGAATAATATGTAGTGCCCCCCTGACAGTACTGACCTGTCTTCCCGAACTTAAAAGGTTCGTGCTTCACCTTAAAGCTTAGAGAGCTGATTTATAATTTTATTTTATGCAAGGGGTTGGATTCAAACCAACATTATTTCCCATCTTTATAAATCAGGGATTTTCTTTTAACCACTCAAGCACCCTTGCATAGCCCACATTTCTATAAGTAGAATAGTGGTAAGAACTTTGCCTAAATAGGCATAACACACTAACAAAATATGATTAAATACAATAAATTCAAATTAAAGTGATAGCGTCCTCTCACATCATGGCTGGTGATTGTAGAAACTCTACATACGTGAGGCACTAAGAGAATCATTTTTCTCTCGTTGCTTCCCAAATTTAGACGAAATCTCCATAATTAGATAGCTAACTAATTACAAAAATTAAAGGATTCGAACCCCTGCTTCTATCACTATATTTAAAATAGTTATACTGATTACAGCTTACTAATTAACTAGCTATCTTAACTAGTAATTGTTTCATATTAATCCCATTTAATGGGAGTTGCGCAATATATTTTGAAACTAAACACTCATTTCCTATCCTTCACAGCTGCTAGATAATTTAATAGTGTCCTATACTTCCCCTATTACAAGGGAGAGTGTCAATATAACTTAAAATAAATATCAATTTAAGTAAGAAAGTTTAGTGGACTTTGAGTGCTAGATATATTAAATAGTACATCCTAAATAATACTCTAGTTATCCACTAAACTTATCTTTAAAGAAACCTACAACTATTTTCACAAACCATTGTAGAATTATATTTTGTCGACCTATTTTAATTCACAATTATTACAACTTGAAAATATTTTAAATATCCTTGTTGTAACTTGTAGTTGTGCTCCCATCCAGATTCAAACTGGAAACCCACAGCTTAGAAGGCTGTTGCTCTATTCAGTTGAGCTATGGAAGCTGCTAATAATTAGCCTTTTTTCATTAACCTTGCCAAGTGGACTAACTATATAGTCAGTTATTTAGAATTGGTAGTTAATAAATGTTAATTTTATAATCAACACTTAAAAACTTACCAATTCTTTTATAGGTATGGAATGATTATAGAGAACTAATTTTCTTCTTTAATTCTTCTATCTCAGCTTTAATACCACTGAGAACTTGTTGATAATATTGATTAGTTATTTTAGAAACTGCATCTTCATCTTGATAAGATAACCAAAATGTAAGAGTATGAGTCCATAAACCATAAATATTACCAAGAAATACTTCATCCATAGACATAGTTGCAATGTTAGAAGTTCTGAACATACCATATTTATCAGGGCATATTGCAATACTCCATGCCAAATGCATTCCTCCTAGCTGTTTATGGATTTTAAAAGTGTCCTCAAGAGTGTGATGAGACATCAATTCACCTTTAAACTTATTTAATTGACAAATTTGATGTTCTAATCTATTAATCTCATTCTTTTTCTCTTGATTTTTCTTCGCAGTAACTCCAACTATAATAAATATAATTAGTGCTACTAATACTATTCCTGTTATTACCATAATCTAATTAATTACTACAATAGAGGTGTTTCTCTATTTTGTTTATACTTATTTCCTATTAACCAATAGTAAAGATACTTATAATTATTAACTAATTCAATAATTGGATAGTTTCTAATATAAATATATTTATAATGGTCTATTACTAACTCACACAAAGCTTTAGCTGGGTTAGTTTTGTATCTCTTCTTCCATTCCTTAGTACAGCATAAATAGTTAGTAGTCCAAGTATTTGCTTTTCTAACACTTATTCTATTCTTAGGAATTACTGGAAGGACACTATCCTTAACCCAGAAATCTAAAGCCTCAATTAGTAATTCAAAATTATCTTTATCGATAATCATTGTTACTTAGTCATTTCGGAACCTACAATGGCTACAAATATTAATCCAAATACTATAGCCTAAACAATTCTAAGAAATTCCATTATTCTTCACTTTTTAGTGCTAATATAATAATAATGGGAATTGCTCCAAGAATAATATTTAATAAAGTCATAGCTTATTTATCATTAGTTAACTTGTAGATATAATCCCAAATTTCTTGAGGGATATTGTTACCGGTCTCACGCACATAGTCCTTCATATGACACATATTGCCATCTTCAGCAGTCTTAATTACTGCTTCAGTAAAGAGCTTAATGTCCTTGAGATCTGGAGTGACAAGAATAACTCTTGTTGAATCCGAAGCTTCAATATCTGCAATTAACCCTTCAACAAGATCAAGTTCTCCCTTTTTAATTTGATCACTAATAGCTTTACCAGTAATGTTAATAGCAGCCTTAGTAGCTTTTTCTTTTGTTTCAATCTTGGTAGTACTTATACTCTCAAAGATGTTATTATTAACTACTAATACACCACCAAATACACCAAAATCGTTTACTTTCTTTGTAAAATCCATAATCTTATCTATTTAATTAATTATCTAAAAAATACATAAGTCTTGTCTTATGATTAACCAATTTTCTTTCCAAGATGTCAACTATTTATTATACTCTATAGTACTAGAGTCCTATTTTATCTTTATTCGTATTTTTGTTATTTAGAGCATTTTAGGGAACGTCCTTCTATTACACAAGTTCCTTGTAAATCAGATATTACATACTGATTCACTCCTTTGTCCCCATATTGAATTGAGACTACAATATTAGGTTCAATAGTCATTGTATCTGGCTTAATATCTACACCCATTAACATAGTCTCTACTTGCTCTGCAATCTTTTCTGCTTCTTCCGTTGTCATAATTGTTCCATAATTAGAGAATCCCACAATCTTACTAAATAGTAAAGACCTAACTAAACAATAACTATATAAAATAATTAAAGTCTAATTAGGTCTCTTGATTATGGAACTTAACAGAAAAAATTACTTATTTTTCTCATTATAAAGGAGATGCATAGCATATTGTGCCTTCTCCATTACAAAGCCAAACAACGTGCCAAATGTGTATGGCTTACGATGCCACTTCTTAGGAACATAAGCCAGTGCTTTCTCCAACTGGCACCACATATGAGCTGTAAACTCATTAAACTTCTCTTCTTCTGCCAATTTAATCGCATCAAGCATAGCCTGATGCGATTTGAGCTCAAAGGTATCATCACAATCTCCCTTGGTGCGATAGTCCCAAGAGTCTACTTTACGCTCGCCACGCTCTTTAGCGTTAACGAGTTCATGCTCGCACTTATCTATACGTTCTTTAAGCGCATAGATAATGTCATCTTTGAATAAGTGTAACAACTCGACATCATCAAACTCATGTGGCTTGTAATCACCATTTGAGTTCAAGATGATTTCAGTTCTTTGCACTCCATTAGCTACCTCTGTTTCGGTAGTTACTTTGACACCCTCAGATGTCCAAGAAAAAACTCCATTTTTCATTTTGTTGTAATCTAAAAATTGTGAATCTATAAACAGACACTATGTCTGTCTTTACTATAATTGTGAATTGATACCTAAATACAATCTAACTACTCTTAATTAGACTAAATCATATTGAATGCTTTTAACTTATTTATGGCAAATTCCTTACGCCAGTTTTAAAACTAGTAGGCTCACGACTTTTCTTAAATTGTTTCATTTTTATTACTATTTATATTGTTAATAACTAGGAATTAGCCCATTTATTGAGCCAATTCCAACCTGTATACTCTTTAAATAGCTCTTCGTTCATAAAGGTAGAACAAAGAATACAGAGAGCGAATGCCCCGAAGCCCATGAAGAGTGTCACAAAGAGCGACATATGGGCAATGTAATCTATACCACATATGTAAACAATGATATAGAATACTGTAAAGTAAAAATAAAATCTTTTCATTTGTTAATGTGTTAAATTTAATGTTATTTTTTACATGTTCTAAGAACAGTTTTATGGTAATTACCAACCATCTTCTGTTCAGCCTCAGTTACTTCAGCTTTAGTTACCTCAATAACTTTACCATTTAAAGAGGTAGTTATGTAACCTGGCATAAAAGCCTTATTTAAATTTTCCATATTGTCAAATTTTAAGTTATTATCTAATTGTTCATAGATACCTAATAACGTACAACTGTTACTAGGTATTTCGTCCAGTCTCATCAGTATGAATTTTATAGTCTCCTGGCTGACTAAACAATTTCTCTTACTCCTTGTTTAAGGGAAGCCTCTCTTTGAGCACCGAGGTTATCGCTTTGATAGATAATGTAGAGTCCTTCAACACTTACTATCCCCTCTACTAACTGTCTTTACGCTTTCTTACTTCTAAAGTCTTTTTAATGCTTTAGTTCTACCAGTAATACTTTCAATGTGTTACGACGCGCTAAATACTGCCTAGTACAAACCTATAAAAGGATAAACACCCGTTCTACTATTTAGCTATATACTAAGGTGATTTTTTAATTTTGAAGTTACATCATATTATTAGTTAACCTATACACTAAAAGGTTTTTAATTCTGATTTAATTATGACTATAGTTTATATCTCAAGAAAACATTGAAGTGTGAGTTACTTATGCCACCAATGTTTGAAAATTGACTTGTAATGGGAAAGTAGTAAAAACCCTTCTCCCACAACAGTGCCACCTTGTCTCCGTCTCGATTGTGTTATCCGCTTATGTTTTACATAAATAACACTTTCTAACTGAGTATCGGCGTTCTCCGTTTCTAAATACTTCTAAGAGTTCTAGTTGCCACCAACAATCACAAGCTGGATACTTGGTGATGTCTTCTACAACTTTATAGTACTTATACTCAGAGACTAATAACCTTGAAGCCTTTTTATGAGCTTTTACAGTTATTAGTTTCCGAGATAGAGGATGGTGACCTTTATAGATTGCCATCTTAGTTCACTCAGGCTACCAAATCATACTTGAAGAGTGCCTTGTCAATAAGTTTTGAGGTGTCCTGCACACCATTCTTGAAACCAGTAGTCTTGTAGAGCACCTTAGAGCTTACCTTGACCTTCTTGCCAGCCAAGAGTTCAATACCCTTCTGAGTATCACTCTTAACGATGTTACCATTAGCATCAAGGTCAGACTGACCACGTACCTTCAAGAACTCAGTAACAGCTGTACCTTCTGGATAGAGTACATCTGAAGTACGATATGGCTTACCAGCATTATCCTCAGCCCATACGAACAATGGATTCTGGAAGGTTGTTGGGAACCAATTGATAGCTCTTGTAGTACCATCAGGTGCTTCTACAGTAATGACCATGAACTCATAATCATTGCCATTGAATGTACGTGAGCCAATACGGTCTTTCATCTCCTCAAGTGTTGGGAAGATCAAGATGTCACCCTCATTGAGAGCAGCTCCACCGTCGAATACCGGCTTCATACCTGATGTAAATACACTAAGACCCATCTTAATCGCACCGTCTGCCTTATTGGCATTAATTCTTTCAATAACTGTCATTTTATTATTCTCCTATTATTTAATTATGTAGTCTCTTGCTATACATTAAGTATGCAAGATTTGCTACCACAACACTTATACTTGTTGCTAAATTACAATAGGTGCTTATACACGGCTATTTTTTACCTATTTATGGCTATTTTGATGGGAGAAGAAAGTAGGGAGAAGTAAGGGAAGATTTTGGGGAGAAAAGCTAATTAAAAAATAAGGGCTAACCCCAGCACCAATTTAATGATGTTAGGGTTATTTTAGTTAGTATATCTCCTTGAACTCTGAATATCGGTGGTGCCATCCCTCCGTATATGGATAAATATTCATTGCTCTCTTTTTAAACTCTTTAAGTGATTCACCATTGCGAGAAAGCATAGCGGTACTTTTGCTATTATATTTCCAAAGATAAACAATGTAAGTAATCATATTGAACACAATTCCACCACACTAGAGCTGAATTGAGAACGGCTTTAAAAAGTTTATTTTTATTAATCAACTAAGTTTGTGTCTGGCAGAGTCTGCAAACCGAGTATGCTAAGAGCTTCGGTTCCCTCTTGTTTATATCGGTTGTTAGCATCCATTCCTCCAAGATAACCCCTAGTATAAGCTAGTATCGCAGCTGTACTAGTCTTAAACTTTGCAGCTTTCAACTTCTTGAAATATTTCCAACCTAACATAATGGCATAGCTAGATTGAAAATGAAGTGTATGCTGAGAGCGTCCTATTTCACGGATAAATTCGGAAGCATCCTCCCCATCTATGAAATAGTACCACTTATGCCAAGCATCATAGATGTCTTTAGGAAGCTCATATTTTGGTTGCCAACCCTCGATGTCTTTTTTGACTTCGGTAATTAATTTAAATCTCCAATAGTCTCTGAGGTTATTCTCATTCTTTTCCCAGGCACTTCTCAAAATCTGCTGAGAAGTTAACACCTTATCTTTAGCACAAAGTGCTAATTCAATGAATTCCTCTGAATAATTAGAAACTGTAAAATGTAGTGTAATCATAATTTGTTTGTATTTAATATTGTTAATGTGTTAATAAGCAGTTTAACGACTTGCTTAGGTCGTGGGAATTAATCCTCGATGATGAGATATTCATCATCTTCTTCCATATCCCACAAGGCAACATCTTGTGAGATAATAAGGTCAATCTCTTTTGCTACATCTGCAAGAGTGTACTTCTTGCCTTCTGAGGTGTACATGCGGTCTCCTTCAACAGCAACTAAATAGAGAAAATCTGCAATCATCTGCTTTTTATGAGCAGAGATAGATTTTGGGGCACCTTTTGGTACATTAGTTAGCACAATAGCAACCGCCTTTGCATCAGTAGTTACAAAGGTAAATTGACCTCTATCTCTGTTCTCGTTCATAAGACGAATAGAAGAGTTAGCAACTGAAGGAATATCCTTAATAATGCTCTTAATAATGTTTGGAATCATAATGGTAAATATTTAAAGGGTTAAAGAGTTATTAGAAAGTAGGGAGAAATCTCCCTACTAGAATATGGTTGTCTTGCTCTTATCAAGAGCCTTGATTTCGATGTCAGTAGGCTCACCTACTGAGTTGTAGGTGAATTTGCGAAGAACCAACTCACCATTATCATTTACTGCGATTTCAGCAACCTCACCGAAATCGTTGGTAGTGCGGGCAACTACCTTGTACTCCGCATTGTTGAATGTGAACATATGTTTAATTTTTATTAGTTAATAATAAAAGAGGGAAATCCAAGTGGAAATCCCTCT